>ERZ838577.947-NODE-947-length-42296-cov-5.522999_pt1 | contig 42296 bp, 32 predicted proteins | sample MGYA00519682_ERZ838577 | MGnify/ENA primary metagenome ERZ838577 (study PRJEB31850, sample SAMEA3708838) | human gut metagenome | biome: human gut; feature: human-associated habitat; material: faeces | place: China | collected 2014 ...
AACGCCATACGAAGTACATTACTCTAAAAAGTTGCACTTAGCTTGACAATTCGCCAATAAAAGAATATAGAAGATATTTAATAATATGAAATATAGTGCGAAAATCGCCTTGGTGTGCTAAAATATGAAGATGATTACATAGTATAGGAAAGGGTTTTGGCATGGCTTCGATTTTTTCTCCATTAACTAAAAATATAGGTATTGACTTGGGAACGTGCACGACCCAGGTCTACGTAGAAGGGCGGGGCGTCGTCTTTTCCGAGCCTTCCATCGTGGCGACGGACGAGCGGAACCGCAAGCTCGTAGCCATCGGCAACGGGGCGGAAAGCATGCTGTCGAAGTCGCCGGAAACGGTGAAGATCCATCGGCCCCTGCTGAACGGCGTCGTCGCCGACTACGGCGTGACGCGGACGATGCTGGGCTATATCCTCAGCAAATGCGTCCGCAGCGTCCAGCGCCTGCGCATCATGGTCGGCGTGCCGGCTGCGGCGTCCAACGTCGAAAAGAGGGCCGTCATGGAAGCCGTCTATCAGGCCGGAGCCAAGGAAGCCTACCTCGTCGACACGGCCGTTGCCGCGGCCATGGGCGTCAACATGCCCGTATACGATCCCGTAGGCAACATGGTTGTTAACATCGGCGGCGGCACGACGAATGTGGCTATCCTTTCCTTGGGCGGCATCGTCGTGTCCAAGTCCATTCACCTGGGCAGCCTCGATTTCAATGAAGCGATTAAAGATTACCTGCGCGGGCAATACGATATCGTCACCGACGACATGACCATTGAAGAGATGAAGATTACCAACGGCTCGGCTGTACTGCCTCTGGAAGACCGGGGCTATTACTTCACAGGCCGGGGCCTCGACGACGGACTGCAGAAGGAATGCGCCGTCCAGGCCAGCGAGCTCTATCAGGTCATCGGCAGGCCCCTCATGAAAATACTCGACTTGGTGCGGTCGGCCCTTCAGGAAACGCCGCCGGAGTTGTCGGCCGATATTATGGAGCACGGCGTCGTGCTGACCGGCGGCGGCGCCAAGCTCAAGGGCATGGAACAGCTCTTTTCTCAGGAACTGGGCGTTCCCGTCGTCCTGGCCGCCGAGCCGGAGCTGGCCGTCGTGCGGGGCATCGGCATCGCCGTAGCGGAACGGGAAAAGCTGGCCCCGGTCATTGAAGGAGCGCAGCGCATTTATAGGAGGAGATTTTAAAATTGTTTTCGTTAGGTAAAAAAAGCGTCGTCATCGTGCTGATTCTCTTTGTCCTCATCGCCGTCGTCGGCTGGGCCTGGCGGCAGCGCGAATCGCTGCCCTTCGTAGCCAAGCCGCTGCAGATGGCGGCGGCTCCCTTTGAATACGGGGCGAGCCGTATCATGAATTCGTTGGCGTCGGCTTTTCACATCGTCGATATTAGTTTAAAAAACCGCATTGAATGGGAAGCGCTGGAACGGGAAAACGCCGAGCTCAAGAGCCGCACCGTCGACTACGACGAACTGGTGGCCGAAAACGACCGCCTGCGCCAGCTCCTCGACTTCCGCGCGTCCCACGGCCAATACCAGCTGGCTGCCGCAGTCGTCATTTCCCGCGATTACGGCACGTGGAGCAACACGATGATCATCGACGCCGGCACGAATGAAGGCGTCGCCAAGGACATGCCCGTCATTACGCCGAGCGGCGTCGTCGGCTTCATCAGCGAGGCCTATCCCCATTCGGCCCGCGTCCAGCTCCTGACGGACCCGCGCACCAGTATCGGCGCTATCGTACAGCGGCCGGAATCGCGCGTATCGTCCGTCGTCCGCGGCAACGGCAACGTGCCGTCAGAACCGCAGTTCGTCAACATCGCCAAAGACGCGGATATTCTGGAGGGCGATACCCTCGTCACGTCGGGCTTCGGTTCCATTTATCCCAAGGGATTGTACGTCGGTACTATCGTGTCGATTCACCAGAACGACAACGATTTCGTCAAATACGCCGTCATCCGTCCCAGCGTCGACTTCTCCAAGCTGGAAGAAGTATTCGTCATCTTGAAATCGTCTGATACCGGTTCGTACGACAAGCCCGGCGTCGCGCCGAAGCTCGTTCCCCAGACGAACCGCGATAAAGTAGAAGGAATCAAAGGAGCGGCAGCCTTATGAAAAAGCTGAGTTGCCTTATGACGGCGTTCATCGTATTCATCCTGCAAAGCTCCGTCCTGCCCTTTGTATGCGACGGCATTACCCAGCCGAACCTCGTATTTCTCTTCGTCGTCCTCATGGCCCTTCATCACGGCCAGCGCGTCGGCGTCGTTACGGCCCTGATTGGCGGCGTCTGCCAGGATGTGGTAATCGGCAATTTCCTGGGCGTCCACCTGCTGCCGTATCTCGTCATCGCCTTTGCCTGCAGCTACATAGGCCGCGGCATCGACAAGGACCAGTGGATTCTGACGGAGCTCATCGTCCTGGGAGCGACGGAGTGCTGCCTGATTCTGACCTGCGCCGTCCTGTTTATTTCCGGCCAGTTCATCAACGGGGCGTCCTATTTGTTTGAATTCAGTATTCCCATGCTGGCGTATCACGGCATACTGGCCCTGCCGGTAGACCGCGTCGTCTGGCGGCTGCGCCGCGACGAGTTGTACTACGGCCACATGGGATATCGTTGGTAGATGGAGGAACGCGCAGATGCTTGAAGCGTTAATGAAAAAAAAGAGCGATGACGGCCGCTTCCGGTATTTGTATTGGGTTATCATCGCTATCTTCGCCATACTGGTCTGCCGGCTGGCCTATTTGCAGCTCGTAGAAGGGGAGTATTACCACTCCCTGGCCGAAGGGAACCGGCTGCGGGCTGTCCCCATCGCGGCCATGCGCGGCGTCATGTACGACCGCAACGGCCAGATTCTCGTCGGCTCGCGGCCCAGCTTCATGGTGACCTACGTGCCGACGAAGGACGGCATGTCCGACGCGGAGCTGAGCGAATTGTCGCAGCTGCTGAATATCCCGGAAGCCAAGCTGCGGGAAAAAATAGAAAAAGTAAAGAGCTCCTATATCCCGACGGTTTTGGCCAACGACCTGACTCAGGATATCGTCACTAAAATTGAAGAACGGCGCAACGAGCTGCCGGGGATTTCCATCGACGTCCAGCCTATCCGCTACTATCCGTACAACGAAATGGCCGCTCAGATTTTCGGCTACGTCGGACAGATAGACGAGGATGACCAGAAGCGTCTCGAAGGGCAGGAGGGCGTGTCCAATATCACCCAGATCGGCCGGGCCGGCCTGGAAGCGTACTATGACGACCTGCTCCGCGGCAAGGACGGCGGCCGGCAGGTCGAAGTCGACGCTACGGGCAGCCCGGTCAAGGAAATGGAACGAAAGAATCCCGTAGCCGGCCACAATATTCACTTGACTATCGACCTGAACCTGCAGCAGGCGGCAGAAAAGGCTATGGATGCCCAGATTGCCAACGGCATCGGCACGGCGGGCATCGCTATGGTCGCCTTAGACCCCAATACGGGAGCCGTGCTGGCTATGGCCAGCCGCCCGTCGTATAATCCGAACTGGTTTACCCGGGGGATTACGGAAGCCGAATGGTCTCAGATCAACGACAATCCTTACCATCCCATGGAAAACCGGGCCATTGCCGGCGAATATCCGCCGGGCTCGCCCTTTAAGATTATTACCGGCGCCGCCGCCCTGGAGCTGAAAAAAGTTACGCCTGACGAATTAATCTTCGACAGCGGCCGCCACTGGCTCGTAGACATGCGCAACGCCGGCGGCGAAGCCCTGGGCTGGATTAACTTTACTGAAGCCTTGTCCAAGTCGGACAACGTATATTTCTATGAAATGGGCCGGCGCGTCGGCATCGACAAGCTGGCGGAATACGCGGCCATGTTCGGCATGGGCAAGAAGACGGGCATCGACCTGCGCGGCGAATCGTCGGGCCTCATTGCCAGCGAGAAATACAAGATGGATACCTTTGACGAAGACTGGTATCTGGGTGATACGTTCAACTCGGCTATCGGCCAGGGCTTCCAACTCGTCACGCCACTCCAGGCGGCCCTGATCGTCAGCGAAGTGGCCAACGGCGGCATCCAGTACCGTCCCTTTTTGGTCAGCCGCATCGACAACCTCGACGGCACGCCCTATAAGATTTTTGCGCCGGAGCAAATCGGCACCCTGTCCATTTCCCGGTCGACGCTGGATTTGATCCGCGAAGGCATGCGCAACGTTACGGAAGAGGGGACGGCGGGATATATCTTCGCCGATTTCCCCATCCAGGTCGCCGGCAAGACCGGCACGGCCGAAAACTACAGCGGCCAGGACCACGGCTGGTTCGTGGCCTACGCGCCCTTCGACCATCCGCGCATCGTCATCGCCGTTCTCGTTGAACAGGGCGGGTACGGTTCCAGCGCGTCCGCGCCGATTGTTAAGGAAATGCTGGAAGAATTTTTCCACGTCGGCAAATACGCCGCCGGCATGCCGAAGGACGAAGAGAAGGACCAGAAGGCAGGCGCCGACGGAGCGGCGGCCCAGGACGCCGAGCCGGCAGAATAGGATTTGTAATTTCGTATTGTACAGAAAGGAGTCGTTCTCATGTCAACCATCATAGCTATCGCCTCGGGTAAGGGCGGCGTCGGCAAGACGCTGGTCACGGCCTCCCTGGCTATCGCCCTGCAGCGCCGCGGCCATTCCGTACTGGCCGTCGACGCCGATATGGGCCTGCGCAACTTAGATCTCATGTTTGGCATGCAGGACGACGTCCTGTACGATATAGGCGACGTCATCAAGGGACGCTGCCGCGCCGGCGAAGCCGTCATGACTGTTGCCGGCAAGCTGGACTTTTTAGCGGCCAGCCAGAAGCATACGTGGGAAAAAATCGACGCGCCGACGTACCATTATATCGTCGAAACCTTGTCTAAAGACCACGACTATACCCTCATCGACTGTCCGCCGGGGCGGGGGCGGGCCTACAAGGACGCCACGGCCATTGCCGACCGCATTTTCTTCGTCGTCGAGCCGACGTGGTCGTCTATGCGCGACGCCGCCCGGGTCATGCAGTTCTGCAACAAGCGCAAGCGCTTCAATTACGACGTGCTGTTCAATAATTTCTACAGCGGCGTACCCGGCTATGTGCCGGTGCAGGATATGCTGCAGATTTTAAATCCCGAAACCGTCGCTGGCATTCTGCCTCACGACCCGGCGGTGCACCGGGCTGCCCACGAGGGCTGCCTCCTGCACGCGGCGGAGACTCCCTTTATGAAAGCCCTGGCTCAGACAGTGGCTTACGTCGAAGGGGGAGCGGCTCCGGACATCGGCAGCCTGACGGCTCTGCTGCCGACGGCGGAAGGAGCCGGCGCAGAGGAAAAAGAAAGCTTGCCCGTTGCTGACGAGGAAGAAAAAGAATCTCTCGGCTGCATGAAGGCCCTGGCCGTAGCGGAGCTGCAGAAAGCGGCGGCTATTCTGAACGGCACGGCGGCCGAGCCTGAAGAAGAACCAGAAGAAGACGCGGCAGACGAGGATATGCCTCGACGGCCCAGGGGCCTGTCCCTGCGGCGGCGGCGCGACCAGTCTGCAGCTTGGCGACATTATCGCCGATAGGAGTTCCTATATATGTTGAAACGAGAATGGAAAAATTTAGATAAAGTGCTGCTCGTCATAAGCTTCCTCATCATAGGCGTCAGCTTATGCATTATCGGCAGCGCCACGCACATTAACAAAGGCATCATCAATTACGATTTCGTCATCCGTCAGGGCATAGGGTTTATCATTAATTTGGCCCTGGTCCTGTTTTTCTGCCACTACGATTACACGCGGCTCAAGCGCTTCGCCAAGCCCTTGTACGTCGTCAACCTGCTCATGCTGCTGGCCGTCATGTTTGTCGGCACGTCGGCCTTAGGGGCCCAGCGGTGGATTCAGATCGGGCCGATTACGGTGCAGCCGTCGGAATTTGCCAAGATCATCATGATCGTCTGCACGGCGGCCCTGCTGTCGGAACGGGTCGGCCAGCTCAATACGTTCCGCAGCGTCCTGCCTGTCGGCTTATTCATCGGCATCCCCTTCCTGCTCGTATTGAAGCAGCCCGACTTGGGGACGAGCCTCGTCTTTTTGGCCATCGGTTTGGGAATGGTATTTGTATCGCGCATCAAGCTGTCCCTGCTGCGCAATATCGCCGCCGTCGGCGTCATCCTGGCGCCTATTGGCTGGCACTTCCTGAAGGATTACCAGAAGGCCCGCATTACCGTATTTTTGGACCCCAATGCCGACCCCTTCGGCGCGGGCTATCATATCATCCAGTCTAAAATTGCCATCGGCTCGGGCATGCTTTTCGGCAAGGGCCTGTTTCAGGGCTCCCAGAGCCAGCTGAACTTCCTGCCGGAAAACCATACGGACTTCATCTTTTCCGTTATCGGCGAAGAGCTGGGCTTTTTAGGCTGCGTATTTCTGCTGTTTTTGTATTTCGTGCTCATTTACCGCGGCCTCATGATCGCCAAGGAGTGCAAGGACCCCTTCGGCATGCTTTTGGCTACAGGCGTCATTTCCATGTGGACCTTCCAGATTCTGGTCAACGTCGGCATGACCTGCGGCATCATGCCGGTCACGGGGATTCCGCTGCCCTTTATGAGCTACGGCGTCAGCGCCCTGACGACTAATATGGTAGGCCTGGGTATTTTGCTCAGCGTGTACATGCGCCAGCAGACTATGATTTTTTAGCGATTAGGAGGAAATTCAGTGTCCCGTACTGTTTCGATAGATCCGATTTTGCTCAGCAAGGTCAGCAAGCCGGCTCGATACGTCGGCGGCGAATGGAACAGCGTCGTCAAGAACCACGACGACGTAAAGCTGACCGTTGCCTATTGTTTTCCCGACGTATATGAAGTAGCCATGAGCCATTTAGGCCTGCGTATTCTCTACGCCCTGCTCAACGAGCGGGACGACGTGGCGGCCGAGCGCGTCTACGCGCCGTGGCCCGACATGGAAGAGGTCATGCGCCAGAAGGGCTATCCCCTCTTTTCCCTGGAAACGAAGACGCCCGTCGCCGATTTCGACATGGTCGGCTTCACTCTCCAGTATGAAATGAGCTTTACCAATATCCTGAATATGCTGGATCTGGCCGGTATTCCCCTTTTTTCCAAGGACAGGGGAGAGGATATGCCCCTCGTCGCCGCCGGCGGCCCCTGCGCCTACAATGCCGAGCCGTTGGCCGATTACGTCGACATCTTTTTCCTCGGCGAATCGGAAGAGTCGACGCAGCTGACGGCCGATACGATCATCGCCTGGAAGGAGCAGGGCAAGCCCGGCGGCAAGAAAGGGCTGCTGAAGCAGCTGGCCCAGCAGCAGGGAAACTATGTGCCGGCCTTTTACGACGCCCAGTATGACGAGCAGGGGAATTTCCTGGGCCTCGTGCCGACGGAGGCAGAAGCGAAGGAACACATTGAAAAATGCGTCGTCGCCGACATGGAGCATGCCTTTTTCCCGACGAAGCCCCTCGTGCCGAATATCGACATCGTCCACAACCGGGCCGTCCTCGAACTGTTCCGCGGCTGCAGCCGGGGATGCCGGTTCTGCCAGGCCGGCATGCTGTACCGTCCCGTCCGGGAAAAATCGCCGCAGCGCCTCGTACAGCTGGCTAAGGAAATCGTCGCCAACTCCGGCTATGACGAAATCTCCCTCATGAGCCTCAGCTCAGCCGACTATTCCTGTCTGCCCGAGCTGGTCGACATGCTGCTGGATGAGTTTAAGGATCAGAAGGTCAGCGTCAGCCTGCCGTCGCTGCGCGTCGACAGCTTTTCCGTCGATATTGCCAAGAAAGTCCAGCAGGTCCGCAAGAGCGGCCTGACCTTCGCGCCCGAAGCGGGGACGCAGCGCCTCCGCGACGTCATCAACAAGGGCGTGACGGAAGAAAATCTCCTGAAGGCCTGTGAAAACGCCTTCCAAAACGGCTGGTCTACCGTCAAACTATATTTCATGATGGGTTTGCCGACAGAGACGGACGAAGATTTGGCCGGTATTGCTGACCTGGCATATAAGGTGCTGAATTTGTACCGCACGGTGACGAAGAAGAACAACGGCAAGGTCACCGTGTCCGTGTCGAGCTTCGTACCCAAGTCCCACACGGCCTTCCAATGGTTCGGCCAGCTTCCCGTTGAAGAAATTCAGCGCAAGCAGGCCTATTTGAAGAGCCTCATCCGGGATAAGCATATTTCGTACCACTACCACGACGCCAAGACGGGGTATTTGGAAGCGACCTTCGCCCGCGGCGACCGCCGCATGGGCCAGGTCCTCTACGAAGCGTGGAAGCTGGGCTGCAAATTCGACGGCTGGACGGAGCTGTTCGACTACGACAAGTGGATGGAAGCTTTTGCCAAGGCTGGCGTCGATCCCGATTACTTCGCCGCCCGCCAGCGCGATGTGAACGAGCCCCTGCCGTGGGACCACCTGAGCAACGGCGCGTCCAAGGCCTTCCTCCAGCGGGAATGGCAGAAGGCCGTCGGCGGAGAGCTGACTCACGACTGCCGTCATCTGAGCTGCACGGGATGCGGCGTATGCCCGAATTTAGGCGTAGAAATCATCGACAGAAAGGAAGGTGCCGGCCGTGGAAAGACTGCGTTTAGCTGTTAAAAAGGACGGGGCTCTGCAATTTTTGTCCCACCTGGATTTTGCCCGGGCCGTCCGCTACGTCATCATCCGGGCCCGCCTGCCCATTGCCTATTCCGAAGGCTTTAATCCCCATATGAAGCTGAGCTTCGCTTCGGCTCTCGGCGTCGGCGTAACGGCCGACGAAGAGTATCTGGACATGGAGCTGCGCGAGCGCCTGCCTGTAAAAGACGTCGTCGAGCAGATGAACGCTCAGTCGCCGGACGGCTTTGTCGTCCTGGGCGGCAAATACGTCGACGCCAGAGCGCCTAAGCTCATGGCGATGGCCAATTACGCCGTGTATCGCCTGACCGGCCCCGTACAGGCCGGATACGGCGACGACGCCCTTCAGAAGGCGCTGCAGGCCTTCAACGATGCCTCCGACGTCATGTACGAAAAGGTATCTCCTAAGGATGCACGCAAGGTCCGCCTCATCAACGTGAAGCATCACGTCGTCGAACCTCTTTCCGGAAAGACTGACGGCAAAACGCTGACCCTGCGCATCGGTATCCTGCAGACTGACGAAGGGGCCGTTAAGCCCCAGCAGGTCTGGGAAGTGCTGGGCAAGCAGTTCGGCATTCCCTTGGATGCGGATATGATGCTGGCCCGCCGCATCGGCATATACCACCGCCGGGGCCGCCAAAACCAGTCCCTCTTTGAAACGATATAATCCTATGAAAAAGGCGCCTTGCCGGCAGCTATGATACGCTGCGGCGAGGCGCTTTTTGTATGGCTATCTATGTTATTTTGCCTGAAGAATGTCGTGCAGTTCGGCGACGGACAGTCTGTCTTCCGTTTCTTCCGGCGCGGCGTAGAGGATAGGCGACGAGAAGGTGTTGCCGTTTTTGAGGGCTTCTTTCCCGTAGGAGCCTCTCGTTTCGATGATGAACTGCGTGTCCTCATGGACGGCCTCACAGCTGTGCAGGCATTCCATGATTTCCGCCAACTCTTCGTCCGACTGGGGAGAGCAGATGATGTGGTAGGCGAAAATATCTTCCGATACGGCGGAGAACAGCTTGTCGGCAAAATCCGATTCCGAGAAGGGGCCGTCGCAGCGGATGGTGAGGATAGGCATGATGTCGGCTTCCGTCGCTTCGTCGGCCAGCTCGTCGATCTTGTCTATGTCCAGCGTCGATTCGATTTCCACGGCGTCGATGAGGCCCGTGCGGATGGCGAAAAATAAGATGTCGTAGTAGTCGTCCTGGGTCTGGTAATATTCCGGCAGCTCGGCCATGGGGCAGGAGAAGACGACCCGCTGGTCGCGGAGCGGACTGGTGATGAGGAGCAGGGCGTTGCCGATTTGGGAGAAATTGCTGACGCCGTTAAAGGTTGCGGCGTTGAATTCGATGACGTCGGCCGGATATTCCGACAAGGCGCGGACGGCGTCGCTGAGCTCTTCGATCGTTTCGCCGCGCAGGGTGAGGCAAAGCTGCGGATGGGACTCGCGCAGGTGCAGGCCCGGTAATTGAGACATGACGATAACCTCCTTTTAAATGGCGGGATATACAAAAAGCAGCCTTTACGGCTGCTTCATAGGTGGTGCGCCTAGTAGGATTCGAACCTACGCACCCGGTTCCGGAGACCGGTGCTCTATCCCCTGAGCTATAGGCGCATGTATGGCTCTCGGCGAATACTTTACTAGTCTACCACGTTTTGCCGGAAAATACAAGAGACAGATTCGCTTTTTGCTGAAACCGTTATTTTTACGGTATATTGCTTAATATATCGGCAATAGTAAAAGGTTTAACTTAATAATTTTTTGTAAAATTTAAGAAATTCCCTTGCCAAGACGTTTTTCTTGTGATAACATACACATCAACAAGTCAAAATAAAAATGCGTTGAAGAGAAATAGTAGGTTCCAGAAAGTTTGCAGAGAGCTGCTGGGTGGTGAGAAGCAGCAACGGAATGGAAGTGAACTCGTCTCTAAGCAGCTCGCTGAAACGACAGTAGGTGGAGCCGGGGCCTGGCCGTTAACAAACAGGAGGGTATCGACGATATGTCCGTACCTATAGAGAGCATGCCTTTGGGCATGAATGAGAGTGGTAACGCGTAAGGATATCTTTCGTCTCTTAACGAGGCGGAAGATTTTTTTTTTATTTTGATTATGTTATATTTGCCGTATGTATTTCATGATCAAGGAGAGATGGAAGTATGAGAAACGTAGAACATTACAAAAAAGGGTATTACATGCCCCCTGTCGTCGATATGTCGTGGGCATATAAGGATTGCCCCGACAAGGCCCCCGTGTGGTGCAGCGTCGATTTGCGCGACGGCAACCAGGCCCTCATCATTCCTATGAGCCTTGATGAAAAAATCGAATTTTACAAGACCCTCGTAGCCATGGGCTTTAAGGAAATCGAAGTAGGCTTCCCGGCAGCGTCGGAGACGGAATACGAATTCCTGCGCTACCTCGTCGAGCACGACATGATTCCTGATGACGTGACTGTCCAGGTACTGACACAGGCTCGCGAGCACATCATCCGCAAGACCTTCGAGGCCCTGCAGGGCGTCAAGAACGCCATCGTCCACGTCTACAACTCGACGTCCTTCGCCCAGCGGCAGCAGGTCTTCCGCATGTCCAAGGAAGAAATCAAGCAGATTGCCGTCGACGGCGCAAAATTGCTTCAGCGCCTGACAGACGAAGCCGGGGCCGACTACCGTTTCGAATATTCGCCGGAAAGCTTTACCGGTACCGAGCCGGAATACGCCTTGGAAGTGTGCAACGCCGTTCTGGACGTATGGAAGCCTACGGCTGACCGCAAGGCCATCATCAACCTGCCGTCGACGGTGCAGATGTCCATGCCGCACGTCTTCGCCGCCCAGATCGCCTATATGTCGCAGAACCTGAAATACCGCGACAACGTCGTCTTGTCCGTCCATCCGCATAACGACCGCGGCACGGGCGTAGCCGACGCAGAAATGGCCCTCCTGGCCGGGGCGGACCGCGTCGAAGGGACATTGTTCGGCAACGGCGAACGGACGGGCAACGTCGATATCGTCACCGTCGCCATGAACATGTTCGCCTTGGGCGTCGACCCGCAGCTGGATTTTTCCAACATGCCCAAGCTCGTCGACACGTACGAACGGGTGACGCGCATGTACGTCCATCCCAGACAGCCCTACGCAGGCCAGCTGGTCTTTGCCGCCTTCTCCGGTTCCCATCAGGACGCCATCGCCAAGGGCATGCATTTCCGCGAAGAAGGAAACGAGCAGTACTGGACCTGTCCGTACCTGTACATCGACCCGCACGACGTGGGTCGTACCTACGACTCCGACGTCATCCGCATCAACAGCCAGTCCGGCAAGGGCGGCGTAGGCTTTATCATGGAACAGAACTACGGCATCGACATGCCCAAGAAGATGCGCGAAGATTTCAGCTATTTCGTCAAGAACGTATCGGACCACAAGCATCAGGAGCTCAAGCCGGCTGAAATCTACGACGTATTCGAGCAGCATTACTTGAACGCAGGCTGGCCTCTGAAGGTGGAAAACTTCTTCGTCCAGAAATTCGGCGGCCAGTGGATCGGCAAGATTTTAGTCAAAGCCGACGAAGAAGAGGTCATCCTGGAAGGGCGGGGCAACGGCCAGCTCAACGCCATCAGCAACGCCATCTGCGAGGCCTACGGCATCGAGATCGACAACCTCGTGTATAGCGAACACGATTTGGACCGCGGCTCCGACTCGCGCGGCATCGCCTACTTTGGCCTGACGGACAAGCAGGGCCGTACGACCTGGGGCGCCGGCGTCGATACGGATACGATGACTGCCTCGATTTTCGCCTTCATCACGGCTATCAACCGCATGGAAGGCATGGCCCAGCGCGTCCGCTTCCGCCACCTGACGTCCGACCCGGCGGCAGTCAGCGAATTCAAGGCCATTGCAGGACAACACTAAACCGACAACGCAGGGGTGCGCCGGCGACGGCGCGCCCACTATATTGCTATCAGAGGAGGAATAGACTCACATGGGAATGACGATGACGCAGAAGATACTGGCGAAACACGCCGGTCTTCCTTCTGTCAAAGCAGGAGATTTGATTACATGCAAGTTAGATATGGTACTGGCCAACGACATTACGGCGCCGCCGGCCATCGCCGAATTCAATAAAATCGGCCGGCCCGTTTTCGACAAGGATAAAATCGCCTTGGTACCGGACCACTTTACGCCGAACAAGGATATTAAATCGGCAGGTTTAGCGAAAATCGTCCGCGATTTTGCCAGAGAACACGAAATTACCCATTACTTTGAAGTGGGCCGCGTCGGCATCGAGCACGTCCTCTTGCCCGAACAGGGCATCGTAGGGCCGGGCATGCTGACCATCGGCGCTGACTCCCATACCTGTACGTACGGCGCATTAGGCGGCTTTGCCACCGGCGTCGGCTCGACCGATTTGGGCGTGGCCATGGCCACGGGCGAAGCGTGGTTCAAGGTGCCCGAAGCCATCAACGTCCACCTGACGGGACAAAAGCCCGATGACATTACGGGCAAGGACGTCATGCTGACCCTCATCGGCATGATCGGCGTCGACGGCGCGCTGTACAAATCGCTGGAATTCACCGGCGAAGGCGTGGCGGCCCTCACCATGACCGACCGCCTGACCATTGCCAATATGGCTATCGAAGCCGGCGCAAAGAACGGCATTTTCCCCGTCGACGAACAGACGATAGCCTACGAAAAAGGCCGCATCAACTACGAATACGACGTCGTCACAGCCGACGAAGACGCCGAATACTGCCGGACCGTCGACATCAACCTGTCCGAACTGAAACCTGTCGTAGCCTTCCCGCATCTGCCGGGCAATACGAAGGTCATTGGTACCTTCGGCGACATCGCCATCGATCAGGTCGTCATCGGCTCCTGCACGAACGGCCGTCTGGAAGATTTGGAAATCGCCGCGTCGATCCTGAAGGGACGCAAGGTTCATCCCCGCGTCCGCTGCATCGTCATCCCCGGCAGCCAGCAGGTCTACATGGACGCTATGAAGGCCGGCTATATCGAAACCTTCATTACGGCGGGCTGCGCCGTGTCTACGCCGACGTGCGGCCCCTGCCTGGGCGGCTACATGGGCATCCTCGCCGCCGGCGAAAAATGCGTGTCCACGACGAACCGCAATTTCCGCGGCCGCATGGGCCACGTCGACAGCGAAGTATATCTGGCAGGGCCGCAGGTCGCCGCTGCCAGCGCAATTCTCGGCAAGATAGCCGCACCGAAGGAGGTTCAGTAACATGAGTTTAGAAGGAAAGGTTTGGCGCTACGGCGACAACATAGATACGGACGTCATCATCCCGGCCCGGTATTTGAACAGCTTTGACCCGAAGGAATTGGCGTCGCACTGCATGGTGGACATTGACGAATCCTTTGCAGATAATGTCCGGGAAGGGGATATCATGGTCGGCGGCCACAACTTCGGCTGCGGCTCGTCGCGGGAACACGCGCCCATCGCCATTAAGGCCTCCGGCGTGCCCGTCGTCATCGCCGCCAGCTTCGCCCGCATTTTCTACCGCAACGCCATCAACGTCGGCCTGCCCGTACTGGAAATCGGCGACGACGTGGAGAAAATCAAGGCCGGCGACGTGCTGGACGTCGACTTGTCCACGGGGAAAATCGTCGATAAGACGACAGGAGACGTCTTCCAGGCGCCGCCCCTGCCGGGCTTTATCCAGGATATCGCCAAGGCCGGCGGATTAATCAACTATGTGAAGGAGTATAAATAAGCATGTCTAAGCATATCGTAGTCATTCCCGGCGATGGGATAGGCAAGGAAATTACCGACGCAGCCGTCAAGGTGCTGCAGAAAATAGACGACAAATTTCATATCGGTCTGACCTTTGAAACGAAGGACGCCGGCGGCACGGCTTATGACAAATACGGCACGCCCCTGCCCGACGATACGGTCGAAGCGGCGAAGAAGGCCGACGCCGTCCTCTTCGGAGCCGTCGGCGGCGACCAGTGGGACAACGTCGAACCGTCCCTCCGCCCCGAACGGGCCGTCCTGGGCCTGCGCAAGGCCTTGGGATTGTACGTCAACCTCCGTCCCGTCAAAGTATCTCCCGTACTGGCCGAGTATTCGCCCTTGAAGCCGGACATCGTTACCGGCACGGACATCGTCATCGTCCGCGAGCTCATCGGCGGCATATACTTCGGCGATAAATGCGAATCGGAAATCCACAACGGCGTCGAACGGGCCTGGGATCTGGAAAACTACAGCGTACCCGAAGTACAGCGCATTACGCGCTTTGCCATGGAAGCGGCGCGGAAACGGCGCGGCAAGGTCACGTCCGTCGATAAATCCAACGTCCTGGCTACGTCCCGTCTGTGGCGGCGCACCGTCATAGACGTAGCCAAGGACTATCCCGACATCGTCCTGAATCATTACTACGTCGACAACTGCGCCATGCAGCTGGCCCTGAACCCGACGCAGTTCGACGTCATCGTCACGGGTAACCTCTTCGGCGACATCCTGAGCGACGAAGCAGCCGTATTGGGCGGCTCCATCGGCATGATGCCCTCGGCCTCCATCGGCGAGCTCACCAGCCTGTACGAGCCCATCCACGGCTCGGCGCCGGACATTGCCGGCCAGGGCATAGCCAATCCCTGCGCTACCATCCTGTCGGCAGCCATGCTCCTGCGCTATTCCTTAGACGAAGACGCCGCTGCCGCTGCTATCGAAGCCGCTGTCGACAAAGCCCTGGCCGACGGCTGGCGTACAGCCGACCTGTATAAAGAGGGCTTCAAAAAAGCAGATACCCATACGATGACCGACGTCGTATGTCAGTATATCTGATATATCATCCCCAGTAGACAAAAGGGAAACGACCTGTTCGCAGGCGTTTCCCTTTTGTTCTATATACCTTTATATGGGCTTTTTAAAACCACTGGTCGTGCTGCTGGCAGGCCTGAATGACGGCTTGCAGGGGCGGCGTGATGAATTTGTCCTTGTGGCGGACGACTTTGAAGATGCGCTTGAAGGCGACGCGGTCTACTGGCAGGAGGGCGAGGCGCCCGGCGGCGATGTCTTCGTCTACGAGGCGGCGCGACAGGATGGTAGCGCCCAGGCCGGCCATGACGACCTTTTTCAGGGCTTCCGTATTGTTGAACGAGCCGGCAATGTGCACGGCGGCGTGGTGCTGCTCCATGGTCTGGAGAAAGAGGTCCCGCGTGCCGCTTCCTTCCTCGCGCAGGTACATGGTCAAGCTGCACAGCTCTTGTACCGAAAGGGAGGTGCGCTGGGCCAGGGGACAGGACGGCGGCGCGACGACGACCAACTCGTCGACCATGAAGGGCGAAGACAATAAATAGGGCGACGAAATGTCCCCTTCGACCAGGGCCAGGTCGATGTCGTCGCGCAGGAGCATGTGTTCCAGCTCGCTCGTGTTGTGGATTTCCGACAAGATTTCCTGCGCAGGATGACGGCTTTTTAGCTGTTGGAGCAGCTCGACGAGGAATATTTCGCCGATAGTCACGCTGGCGCCGATGCGGACGGGAGCCGTGCGGCTGAAGGAGTGGAGGGCCTGTTCGGCCTGGGCTGTCAGCGACAAGATTTGCCGTCCATAGGCCAGGAGGCTCTGTCCGGCCGGCGTGATGTGCAGCCGCCGCCCCAGCCGCTCGAAGAGGCAGACCTCGTAGGCCTCTTCCAATTCCTTGATAGTTTGGCTGACTGAAGGCTGGGTCATGTGCAGCCGTTTGGCCGCGCCGGTCATGCTGTTTTCCTCGCAGACGACGAGGAAAATTGCCAGATGGCGCAGCGTCATAGATATATTCATAGCTAATCACCTATTAAAAACATAAAATAATACAATTTTACATATACATAGTACCATGATACACTTCTTTCATGACGTTTTCAAATACTATATGAAGGAAGTGGATGCAGATGAAGCAATGGAAAGGCTTGGTCTTTACCCTTGTGTTTGCTGTTCCGGCTTATGTTCTGGGACAGTATTTTCCCATTATCGGCGGTCCCGTATTTGGGATTCTGCTGGGGATGATTTTTGCTTCCGTCCGGCGGCCTGCCGTACTGGAAGAAGGGATTGCCTATACGGGCAAGAAGGTGCTCCAGTATTCTATTATTTTGCTTGGATTTGAAATGAACTTATATCATGTATTGGATACGGGAGCCAAATCGGTGTCGGTCATGGTTTGTACTCTGGCGACAGCTTTTCTCGCAGCTATCGTCGTCGGCCGGCTTCTTCATTTAGAATTTAAGACGACGACGCTGATTGGTGCCGGTACAGCGATCTGCGGCGGCTCAGCCATCGCTGCCGTAGCGCCGGTTATCGAAGCCAAAGAAAAAGACGTAGCCTTTTCCATTTCGACGATTTTTTTGTTTAATATCGCTGCCGTCTTTATCTTTCCCTTTTTAGGACATCTTATGGGCATGAGTGATGCCGGCTTCGGCATGTGGGCCGGCACAGCCATTAACGACACGTCGTCCGTTGTCGCCGCAGGCTATTCCTACAGCGATGCAGCCGGCAGCCTGGCGACTATTACGAAGCTTACCCGGGCTCTTATGATCGTGCCGGTCTGCCTGGTCATGGCCGTCATCGTGGCCCGGCGCAAGCAGAATGACGCCCAGGGCAGTACATTCAGCCTAAAAAAAGTATTTCCCTTCTTTATCGCCTGGTTTGTCGCGGCCTCCATCGTCAACACGACAGGCATCCTGCCGGCCGACGTATCTCATTTTCTGGGCCAGCTGGGGAAATTCATGATCATCGCAGCCATGGCGGCTATCGGTCTGCGCACCAACCTGCGCTCATTGCTTCGCAATGGCCTTCGTCCTATCCTGCTGGGCTTGGTCTGCTGGTTCAGCGTGTCTGTAGTCAGCCTCATCGTGCAGCATGCTGCTGGGCTGATTTAAGGTCTTAACGGCCTATCGTTATGAAAATCTGTCTTCTTGTCAGATAGCCTCTGCAAGGAGACAGATTTTTTGCGTTGCGGCAGCTTCTGATGTGAGCCTGGCCTTTGGCGATGCGCCGTTTGTATATTATATGTGAAACGCTACCGGTAGAAATCGGCAGATTTCTGTTATAATACAGGTATAGACCGAATGCCTGCAGGGGAGGGTATGGATATGAAGATTGTATTGGCATATGATAGACTGGACGATATACGGCAGCTGTTTTGCGAATATACGGCTATGCTGGTCGAGACAGACGAGACGGTGAAATCCTGTCTGGCAGCGCAGGGCTACGGCGATGAGCTGGACCATGTAGAGGAAAAATACGGCCTGCCCGACGGGCGGCTGTACGGCCTGTGCCGTGACGACGGGTAGCTCGCAGGCTGTGCGGCCATTCATCGTCTCGACGAAAGGTGCTGTGAGCTGAAGCGGCTGTATGTCCGGCCGGAATACAGGGGACAGGGACTCAGCCGGCTTCTCATGGAGCAATGTATCGGCGATGCCAGGCGGATTGGCTACCAGTACATGCGCCTGGACACCTTGCCGTTTATGACGGCGGCAATGAGCCTGTATAAAGAATATGGATTTTACGAAATCCCGCCGTACTATGACAATCCTATTCCGGCTATTTTCATGCAGAAGGACTTGTAAGAAACGGCTTGACTTAAAGTGGACTCTATATGCTATGCTTACAACATTAGGAAAGGATATAGTCAGGAGGTAGGATAGGATGAAATACAGAGTATTAGGACGGACAGGCCTTTCCGTCGGAGAAATCGGTTTTGGCTGTGAAGGCATGGTAGAGCATCCCGAATGGACAGAAGACTTTATCAATGTTATGGAAGAACAGGGGGCTAACTGCATCGACTTGTATGCGCCCCATCCGGCATTTCGCGACGCGTTGGGCAAGGCCTTGCAGGGGCGGCGAGACAAGTTCGTCTTGCAGGCTCATTTGTGCACGATTTGGAAGGATGGGCAGTATAAGCGGACCCGTGATATAGAAGATGTCAAAGCAGGCTTTGAAGACCAGCTGAAGCGGCTGAAGACGGATCATCTGGAAATCGGCATGGTTCATTACGTCGATTCCCTGTCGGATTGGCAGCGCATTCAGGAGGGAGACGTCATGGCATACGCCTTGGAGCTGAAAGCAGCCGGCGTCATCGGCAGCATCGGCCTGTCGAGCCATAACCCGCAGGCGGCCCTGGCAGCTGTCGAAAGCGGTCTCATTGACGTGCTTATGTTCAGCGTCAATCCCTGCTACGACCTGCAGCCCGGCAACGAAAACTTGGAGCTCCTGTGGGCTCCCGAAAGCTATGAAAAGCCCCTGCTCAATATGGACCCGCAGCGGCAACTGCTGTATGAAACGTGCCAGCGGCTGGGCGTAGGCATTACTGTCATGAAAGCCTTCGGCGGCGGAGACTTGCTCCGCGGCGATATTTCGCCGGCCGGAAAGGCGTTGACCCCGTTCCAGTGCATGAGCTATGCCTTGGACCGGCCGGCCGTGGCGTCTATTATGAACGGCGCGCGGACTGTAGAGGAAATGAAGCGGAATCTGGCCTATGAAGAAGCGTCAGATGAAGAAAAAGACTATGCCGCGGCCTTGGCGTCCTTCCCGAACATCAGCTGGAAGGGCCATTGCATGTATTGCGGCCACTGCGCACCCTGCCCTCAGGGGATTGACGTGGCGGCAGTGACAAAATTCCTCAACCTGTGCAAGGCTCAGGGCGATATTCCTGAAACGGTACGGGAGCATTACGCCGTACTGCCTCATACGGCGTCGGAATGCATCCAGTGCGGTGCCTGTGAAACGCGATGTCCCTTTGCCGTCGATATTCGGCAGAATATGGCCGACGCGGCGGCCTTGTTTGGCAAGTAATCGTCCTTCATGGTATAATGAACCCTGATTATACCATAGGAGGGGTTATGAATTGGAAAGTGTATACAATCTTGCCGAAAAATATCATTTAGAAGGAAATAACTGTGTCGAATCGGTCGTCAAGGCCTGCAATGACAGCATGAATCTGAATCTTCCCGACGTGGCCATCCGCATGGCCTGCGGCTTAGGCGGCGGTATCGGCCGCTCAGGCTGCGTATGCGGCGCACTGAGCGGTTCCTGTCTGATTATCAGCTCTCTGGTTGGCCGTCTCGACCCGTCGGAAAAGGAATTGCCGGAAGTATATCAATATACCCACGAATTCCACGACCGTTTCAAGGCTCATTTCGGCACGACCTGCTGCCGGGCCCTGAACCGCTTGAGCTTCGGCACGCCGGAATACCGCAAGCAGTGCATCCGCATTACGGCGACGGCTGCCGATATGGTGTCGGATTTTATTGAAGAAAAGGGCCTGCTGAAATAAAAGAGAAAAAATACTAATATAGTGAGCGTAGTTTCTTCAGAAGCTGCGCTCTTTTTTTATAGTATTTCCGCTGGCTGGTAAATATACGAAAGTATATTTATGTGTATTAGAGATGGGAATTTTTCATAGGGGATATTGCCAAATAATGGGGTGGTGATATATTATATATCTGTAATTATTTATTAATGATCATATTTTATATGGTATTAGAGGGGTGTATTTATGACAAAAACTCTTCATTTGACGATTGTCTTAGGACTGCTGATGAGTTGTTCGGCTTGGGCCCAGTCGCCAATTCCGACGTTTGATAAAGAAGCAGTGACGACCCATCCATATTATCGGACGGGCCGGCAGGACGTTGTCGTAGATCAAGCTGTGCCGGACGGCTATCAGCCCGGTAATACCGGTACAGAAGAAGTGCCGGCTTTTTATGTGCGGAAAATTACTCTGACAGGATTTATTCTGCCTGATAAGCAAGGGCAGTTGCAAGAAATATTACAGGCATATAGCAACCGCAGCGTAAAGGTAGCAGAGCTGCAGGAGCTGACAGATAAGATTACAGATTATGCTAAGAACAATGGTTATACTGTTGCTCAGGCTGTCGTGCCGCCGCAGGAAATTGCAGACGGACAGTTGGAAATCAAAGTATACGTTGCGAAATACGACGACGTGCGTGTGACCCAGAACACGTCGGACGTAGCGGACTCCGTGCTGCAGGGATATTTGCATAAGCTGAAATCAGGCGATGTTATGACCGACCGCAATCTGGAACTAGCTATGAATAACCTTAACGATCTGCCCGGCGTCACGGCCCGTGCAGTTCTTCGTCCTGGCGAAAAGCCAGGCACGACTGCTATAGATGTACAAGTAGAAGACCGCCCTGTGTGGAATAACTATGTGTTTGTTGACAATGGGGGTGGCTACTATTCGGGACGGTATCGCTATGGTTTTAATACGGAAATCAATAACCTCAGCCACAACGGCGATAAGATTACCCTGAGCGGCATGCTGTCCAGCCACGATGTCAAGAGCTACAGCGTCCGCTACGAAACGCCTGTAGGCTACGACGGCACGCGCGTCGGCATCGCTTACAGCCAGAGCATGTATGAGCTCCATACGAATGATTTTTACAATTCCTTGGGCAAATCGAGAGGCATCAGTATCTACGGCATGACGCCTTTGTACCGCGACCGCATGAACCGCCTGACGGCTATCTACGGCTACGACCGCCGCCGCATCGAAGACCGGTTAAATTTCAATAACTGGTTCAATGCTCCCGAATATAAGACGGAAAAAGACGCCGACGTATGGCATGTCGGCATCAGCGGAAGCCAGTATTATCCCAATGAGTTCACCCAATACGACCTGATTTACTGGTACGGCGATATTCAGAGCGATGGCGACGGCGCCGGCGCATACTACGACGGAGCCTATCACAAGCTGACGGGCAGCGTCCTAAAGATATGGTACGACGGCCCGTGGAACTACCGCGTCCGCTTCCAGGGACAGTTAGCCAATCGCGCTTTGGATGGCAGCGAGCAGTTCTACCTCGGCGGGATTAACGGCGTCCGGGCCTACGGGAACGGCGAAGGCTACGGCGATGCCGGCTGGCTGGGCAGCGCTGAAATCCGCCGCCAGACAGGCATCGAAGGATTAGAAGCTGCGGCTTTTATTGATGCTGGCTACGTCAATAATAAAGCGAACGATTTTGCCACGGAGCACCTGTACGGCTGGGGCTTGGGCCTGCGCTACAGCCTGCCCAACGACTGGCACGCCCAGCTTGATTGGGCCCGCAAAATCGACGGCCGCCGCGACCTGTCCGAGCCGACGGATCATGATGACCGCATTTGGTTCCAACTCTACAAGATGTTTTAACCAACACCATAGATTTGTGATGGAGGAATATACATGAGTAAACATGAGAAATATACAAGACTAAAACGGCAAATCGGCCTGTGCTTAATTATGGGGGTGGCTTTATTTCCCGCCGCGCCTATGGCCTATGCGGCTACGTCGGTTGTAGCGAATAATCAGTTGCCGGGAAATATTTTATCTCAAATAGGGAACGTTAATGCAGACAGGAATGGCAACACAATGACAATTACCCAAGGACGGCATAATGCGGTCATAAAATGGGATAAATTTGATGTCGGCGGCAATGCGACTGTTAACTTTAAAGGGCCGGATGCTTACTATAATACGCTCAACTACGTTTCCGGAGGAAGTCTCTCTCAAATTTATGGGACGATTAATGCAAATAATAACGGTAACATCTATATCGTCAATCCGGCAGGCGTGCAGATCGGCAACAGCGCTCAGATTAACGTGGGCAGTTTGTATGTATCGACTAATGAGTTAAATGATGCCGATTTTACAAATTTTATAAACAATGCAGGAACGGATACATTTGCTTTAGGCGGCACTCGTACAGCTGCCGAACTCATGAGTTTGGGCAACATCAATGCCAATAAAGTAACTTTTGAAGGCGACGGCCGTATCGTCATCGATACGGAACGCATTAAGGATGTTGCAGGCGATAATAAGCTGAGTTATGACAAAATTAACATAATAACTGATGAAAAGAATCTTAATAATCTTGTTATCGGTTATGATGGCTATGATGAAAGCGCTAATAATGGCGAGGGCAGTTATGAAGGAGCTAATACCGACGAAGGCATTGCTCAAGTCAATGGAAACAAATGGACAAAAGCCAAAGGCTACATGTGGGTCGAAGATGTAAAGCAGCTGCAAGCAATAGATACCAACCTCGGCGGCAACTATGCCTTGCGCAACAGTATTGATGCGACTGGTACAGTAAGCTGGAATGACAGTGATGCTGATAATAAAAATGAAGGCTTTAAATCTATTGGTGTTAGTGCGGACGGTAAGGTTACAGAAACTACTGTTAATGGTGAGAAGAAATACGGTTTTTACGGAAATTTTGATGGGTTAGACTATAATATTTTTGGTTTAACAATTAATAGAGATATATCTAATGTCGGCTTATTTGGTGTTGCTCATGATGCGAATATCAACAATGTAACCCTTGTTGGCGGCAGCATTACTGGCGGCAGCGTAGTTGGCAGTGTGGTCGGCGCGGCACTGGGCAATACGCATATTACCAATGCAACTAACAGCGCATCTGTAACAGGCAACACGGATGTTGGCGGCATTGTTGGTTACAGTGGTAACGAAATTAAGGATAGTGATGGTGGTGACCTTACTGTTAGTAATACAAAAGCACAATTTACCAATCTCATAAACACCGGTTCTGTACAAAGCAATGGCGAAGATGATGGAAATAATGGAATTATAAGCAATGCCGGTGGTCTTATCGGCTATATGTATAATGGTACTTTAGATGGCAACAGCTACAACCTCGGCAACGTCTCCGGGAACGGCTATAATGTCGGCGGCTTAGTCGGTCATGCCGAACAATCCACGATCGGTGATGGTACTAATCTTGTTTATAACGTCCTTGATGTAACAGGCGCTTATAACGTCGGCGGCATCGTCGGCAATATGGAAGGAAGCCGTGTACAAAATGCCGAAAACAGCGGTATTATTACGGCTACGGATCATTATGAAAACGAACAGGGGTATTCATACCATAGAGCAGACGGGACGAATTCTAATAGTCAGAAAGTAGAGACAATCGGTTTAAATATTTCTAATGTGGGCGGTATCGTGGGCAGCGCATCGCACAGTACTATCGAAGGTGTGCTGAATACGGGCGATGTTAGCAGCAGTTTATACGATGATGTAAATAAAGGATATGTCTATTATACAGGGGCGAATGTAGGCGGCATTGCAGGCAGCGCTGTTGATACAAACATTACTAGTGCAACCAATAGAGAGAATAATATCCGAGGTGCGGCCAATGTAGGCGGCGTAGCTGGATATTTTGCAAACAGCAATAAGGGTAGTTACACGGTTACGAATGGTATCAACGATGGAGGCAATATACTGGCCACCGGCGGCAGATATGATGGGAATTTTGTTACTGAAACGATCCGGGGCACTAAATGGCAAACTCAGTCTTTTGTCATTGGCAATATGGGCGGCGTCGTCGGTTATATGTACGGAGACAACGTATACATTACCGCCAGTGCGAACCGCGGCACCGTTCATACGATAGAAGACTTCACGGGTGCGCCTCCTGACAATGCAAAAGCGGCCAATGTGGGCGGTATCGTTGGCAAGATAGATCGAAGCACTACTAAACAGACCAATGGACTAGGCGATAAATATGAGAACGCGGCAGTGTCGAATAGCTATAATACAGGCGATGTGCGCGGCTATACGGGCATCGGAGGCATCGCTGGTATGATGTACAACGGAGAGATCGCCGGTTCGTACAATTTGGGGACTCTTCGAACAACGAGACAAGCACAAGAGGGAACAAGTGTTGATCCGATCAATATGGGTGGCATCGTTGGTGATACAACGGAAGAGACGATAGCACGCGCTCTTCTGTATGATGTATATAATAAGGGGAAGATTGGCGACGAAACCTATACCTATTACGGCCGCCACGTCGGCGGAATCGTAGGTCGTCTCTCTGGTACGGTAGAAAAGGCATACAATACGGGGGCCATCTATAACGGCTATAATGTAGTCGGCGGCATTGCTGGCTGGATGGTCGCAGGGGATATTACAAATGCTTTTAATACAGGAAATATCACTGTTGTTAATAAAAATGATTCCGATAGTGAAGTCGGAGGGATCATAGGTTCAGTAGATACATCTGCTGGTAATGTAGATATTACCAATGTTTATAATTTAGGGACGATTCGTAGTTTCGTAGGAAACCTAAAGAAAAAAAAGAATGCCATTGGTGGAATCCTTGGAGGAACACAGGCTTATTACGGCGCTGCGCATACTATAAACATAAAAAATGCTTATACGACTGGAAATTTATACGTAGATGAAGGTACTGTTTACAGTATTTATTCAAAAGGCGGAAAAGGAACTGTTGCTAAAGAAAATACTTATTATATTACGCCTGCTGAGGGATTGCCGTTCACAGCACCAGTAGGAGAAAATGAAAATTCCAATAAAGCAATTAATTTTGAGGAGAAAGATAATATCGGTCAGTACAGTTATGCTGATAAATCTTTGTTTAATATTGGGACTAAAGAAGGTATCGTAAATGAGAATGATGCTTGGCGCATTTACGAAGGCTCTACGCCGATTTTAAACGCTTTTCTGCCTAATGCAAAAGATTACTTTGATGAAGTAGTAAAGTCTGGAAGCGGATTGAGCGGGGCCGGCATCGAGTCTATCCAGTACGGCACGGCATACGATCCTTTGCTGACGATCATCAAGGCCAATCAAACGGGAACGCAAAATGGATTGAACTTTAACTGGCAGGATTTGGGCATCAATAACGATGCCGGCATTGCCGTCTACGGTGCGGGCCTCACTTTGGACGACTTCAGAGCCACCGGCGGCAGCGGTTATTTCAGCGGTCTCATTTACAGCGACGGCGCGTTGAACATCAATGCAAATACAACAGGTGCGACGCATAAACCTGCATATGAAACAGGCGACGTGTCCTTGGGCAGCAGTTCCCAGCTTTACGGCTCGTCCGTTTCCATCAATGCCGACGGCAACATTGTCATTTACGGCACCGTGACGGCCACGGGGAATACGAATAACGGCGCTGGCGGAAACACTATTAACGATTCAAATTCTGGCGATATTACGATCAACGCCGGTAATGTCGATGTCTACGGTAAGCTCACGGCGGCGGCCGCAGGAGAATCTTTCTCCATTCCCGGCATCAATTCCATGGCCGAAGGCTGGAACTCCGGAACTGTCGACGACCCGTATGTGGCTATGTCCGACATTGGCAACCGCTTTGCCTATGAAACCCGCGCATCTAAACAAAACGGCGATATTTCCATTACGGCAACGGGTACGGAAAAAGATGCTGAAGGGAATACCATCGACGGCGATGTCAACCTGTTCTTCGGCAATCAGGAACAAGGTCTGATAACTGCCGGCGGCAGTTTAAAGGTTGAAGCCCAAGGTGACGTATTCGTCGACAGCGACCTCGACATAGGCGGCAATATGATCCTTAGCGGTACTGGCGCGGATAGCGAAGTGGTGCTTGACATTACCAATATAGGGCAAGTACAGGCAAAAAATGAGCTTGCTGAAAATCCAGATAGTAAAGTAACTGCTGCTGAAAAATTGCATGAGTTTATGCACCATTTTAGTGATGAAAATGGTGATAAAGCAAATATCTATCTTAATGCAGAAAAGTCTGATGATGCTAAAATTACCGTTGATATGTGGGACGGTGAAAAATTTGATTTAGGAAAATTTGACACTACAGATGCAGACGGAACTAAACATGACTTTAGAACAGAAATTAACTCTATGAATGTTACCGTCAACGGAACTAAACTTGGTGACAATCAGGTAAAAGATTATACTTATATTTGGGTAAGTGATGGCGAGCAGTTAAATGGTATTCAGAAAGCTGATGAGGATTTTCTTGACTTTAACTTTGCCTTAAAAGGCGACATCAATGCCAGCCAGGTGGGAAATTACGAAGCAATCGGTACAGGAAGTACAGATGGATTTACTGGTACTTTTGACGGCCGCGGCAACCGTATTATTGGGCTGAAGGTTGAAAATACAAATGGCAATGCAGGCATTTTTGATACCATAGGTGCAAACGGCGTTGTGAAAGATGTCAACATTTACAGCGGTACCTTTACCGGGACAAGCAATGCCGGTTCTGTAGCTGGCGTGAACAGGGGCCGCATTGAAGGTGTTGTAACCTTTGGCAATACGGTAACTTCTAAGGGCAAAGCAGGCGGCATTGTCGGCGTAAATTATGGTCATGGTGAGTTTAAAGAAAATGCTGATGGTGCTTCTACCTTAACTGGCGCTGGCATTTATGATGTGGAAAGTACCAGCAGCGTCATTGCAGGCAGTAATTCTGCCATTGCAGGCGGTTTAGTTGGTATGAATAACGGCGCGCTGGGCAACAGTTTCAGCGACAGCGCCGTAACCGTTGAAACTGGTAATACATTAGGCGAAGGCGTCGGCCTTGGCGGCGTTGTCGGTGTGAATAACGGCAATGTACAGTATGTTGACAGCCTTGGCATAACCAATGGCGGCGATACCGGCAGCAGTGATATTGGCGGTATTATCGGTATCAACAATGGCAATATGTACAGCGGCTACAACGAAAGCATCGTCAGCGGCAAAGATAACGTCGGTGGTATTATCGGTACCAATGCCGAAGGTAAAAAAGTTGAAAATGTCGTCAATGCAATAAGCGTTACGGGCAAAGATAAAAACGGCCTCAGCGAAAATGTTGGTGGCTTAATTGGCGTTAATAAAGGGAATGTTACTAATGGATGCAACAATGGCACCATTACCGGCACGAATAATGTTGGCGGGCTGGTAGGAAATAATGCTGATGAAAACTCTATCCTCACTAACCTTGTTAACGACAGCTCTGCAGAAATTACAGGGATTCAAAATGTAGGAGGTATTGCCGGAAATAATGAAGGTACGATTACAACTGGTAAAGCGGATGATGAAAATGAAAAAGCGAATTTGATTAACCGAGGTAGTATTACAGGTCACACAAATGTTGGTGGCGTTGCTGGTATAAATAATGGTACTATTGAAAATGCCAATAACGATGTAGAGCTTAATGTAAATCCTGATGGTACGGGTGATGCTCAATTCTTCGGCGGTATTGCCGGTGTAAACACAGGGACTATCACGAATGCAACGAATACGGCAAATGTAAATGCTGATGGCGCAACTTACGTCGGCGGTATCGTAGGTAAAAACGATGGCCATTTAAAAGATATGGCCGGAAATAGCGGCAATGTAACTGGCAAAGACTATGTTGGCGGCGTTGCCGGTTTAAATAATGAAGACATTGATGGTGTTAATGCTTCTAATACGGGCGATGTAATATCTAACGACGGCGGCGCAGGCGGCATCTTTGGTGAAAATAGCGGCAATATTATTAATTCTGAACTTAGCAATAATGGTGCTGTTACAGGGAATGGCGGAGACGGTACGGGCGGTATTTTTGGAACTAATAGCGGTGATATTACTTACTCCAGTCTGAAAAATGAAATAGGTGGGCAAGTAACCGGTACTAGAAACGTTGGCGGATTGATTGGCAAAAATACAGGTACGATTACCGGCGGACGAGATGCTTCTGATAGCTACTACAAATATCAAATTTATAATAACGGTGTAATTACTGTAACTGGTAATGGTTCCAACATCGGCGGACTTATCGGTAACAATACAACTGAAAAGGGCAAAACCGGCAGCTTGACCGCAGGCTATAACACCGGCGCAATTAACGCTGGCAGCAGTACCAATGTCGGCGGCATTGCCGGCACGAATGAAGGAACGTTAGATCAAGTATTCAGCACGATTTTTGATGCTGACGGTCATGATGGGAACGTTATAGGCGGTACGAATGTCGGCGGCTTAGTCGGCAATAATAGCGGTACGCTGAGCAATGCTTATAATACGAGTGTTGTCACAGGCAACAGCTCGTTCGGTACATTAGTCGGCATGAACAATGGTACAGTGGCAAATGCTTATACGACTGTTCAAGGTTCTTTCTTTGGAAATAACTCCAGTGGTACAAACGTGTACTTTGCTGATGTTGGTAATAGCAAGTGGAAAGACCATCATTCGTATGGAGGCTTTGACTTTGATACGGATGGCAGCGGCATTTGGAAAAACTACGACGGTTATGGAAATCCGCTGCTGAAAGTATTCTTGACAAAAGCCTATTATAATCCGTCTACAGGGCAGCTTATCGGTGCAGCCGATGGCTTTGAGGCCAATTACAATGCTAATGGCGGTTTGATTTTCCCAGGAGGAATGAATAATTTGTGGTCTACCCAAATTGGTTTTGGCAATGGAAATCCGAATTGGTTAGGATATGATTTGATCCCCTTTGTATCAGATGAAAATTGGGATTTTCTGTATGATGATGCGCCGTTTGGACCGTTCGACCGCAATCGCGACTTCCGCGAACGGAAAGCGGAAATCAACTTTGTCGACGGGGGCATGGAAATTTAAGTTCAAAGGGACTAAAACAGAGGGACGCTCGCGTTGAAGCGATACCTAAACGTTAGATACTCTTTCTAAGAGAATATGGCGTAAGCGGCCGGAAGGGCTTGTTGTCTGTGAAGAGCAGGCGGCAAGCCCTTCTGCTTTTTGCTCGATGTGGTAAGTATTGTACTGCGCTGGATCGTGCGTCGGCTCTTAGGTACTGTGTGCTATGGGCTTAAACTTTGATGGGTAAAGGGATTCCCTATGGAAGTATTTCCAAAGGTTCTCCATACTGGTATTGGCCAGACCGTTGCCTTTACGATTTTTTACTTTGTCAGATACTGGCTGTACCGTGCTGGAATTGGCGATAGATACAGCATTCCTGCTGCATTATCAGATGCGGCAGCCCGTTTACTATGCTGCCGGATCAGAGGACGACGGCGATTTCGGTCGTGCCGCTGCGGACGGGACAGACTATACGCTGTTGCTGCTCTGTTTCATATAATTTATACGCAGTTATATTGAAAAAAATGATTACGATAAGGGAAACGAAGAAGTTAGTCTTGGCGAATATAACGCCTATATCAGTAATGGGGATGCGTTTTTATAAACAGTGTCAGAATAACAGATGTAAACTCACATTGCCTTTATTCATATAATGGGTATACTGAAAGTATATTTGTGGTGTTCTTGTTTAACGCTATGGGCAGGAACCACTTGACTTATACTTCGCTCTAATGAGTATAATGAAGTAAAAACGCAGAAACGGAGTATGGCGGATGAAGAGACGACAGTTTTTGAAAGCTATGGGAATCGGCGCGGCAGGGCTGTTTCTCGGCGGTACGTATTATGTGAACCGGCCGGAGTTCGGCCGCCTGCCGACAGGGACGCGGCGCGAGCGTATCTTGGCGTCTCCGCATTATTACGACGGGCAGTTTCAAAATATAGAGCCTGTGGAACAGACGGTCAAAGGGGGAGAGGCAAAAGCCATGGCGGAATTTTTATTCGGCAGCTCCGAAGGACTGCGACCGGCAGGGCCGATGGCGACGGAGAAGACAGAGCTGTCGGCCTTGCCTCTCGATAGGGATTGCGTCGTCTGGCTCGGCCATTCGTCGTTTTATATGCATCTCGGCGGGTACCGGATTCTAGTCGACCCTGTGTTCAGCAGCTATGCGTCGCCTGTGTTTTTCATTAACCGGGCTTTCGACGGCAGCAACGTCTATCGAGCCGCCGAGTTTCCGCCTATCGACGTGCTGGCGATTTCTCATGACCATTGGGATCATCTCGATTATCCCAGCGTCATGGCGCTGCGGCCCAAGGTACGGCGCGTCGTCTGTCCTTTGGGCGTCGGCGAGTATTTTGAGCAATGGGGCTTCGACATGGCCCGTGTCTGCGAGGAGGATTGGGATAGGGCCGTTTCTGTGGCCGACGACTTGACAGTTCACGTTTTGCCGAGCCGGCATTTTTCCGGCAGGCTGCTGCAGCGCAATCAGACGCAGTGGGCGGGATTCGCCTTTATGACGCCGAACCGGCGCGTCTTTTTCAGCGGCGACGGCGGTTACGGCGGGCATTTTCGCCGTATCGGCGAGACGCTGGGGCCCTTTGAGCTGGCCGTCATGGAAAACGGCCAGTACAACGAGCGCTGGGCCCAGATTCACATGATGCCGGAAGAAACGGCACAGGCTGCCGTCGACGTCGGCGCGAAGACCGTCTTATCGGTGCACAACGGCAAATTTGCCCTGAGCCGCCATCGGTGGGACGAGCCGTATCGTCGTTTGGCCGCCGCCAGCGCGGGAAAACCGTACCGCCTTCTTACGCCCAAAATTGGCGAGGCCCTCTATATCGGTGATGACCGGCAGGTCTTCGGACCCTGGTGGGAACAGATGACGTAAACGGCATAGCTGCCGGCTGGGAGAAGCTGCCCGGCCTGTGGTATACTATAGGTATAAAACCGCATGGGATTGTCATGCAGATACGGAGAGCGACCTATGTATACGACAGAAATCAATCGGTTGAACGACTTTTATTTCAAATATTTACTGGGGAATGAAAAACGGAAAAACCTGACGATTCATTTCCTCAACGCTGTGTTGTATGGCGACGAGACGCCTCATATTACGGACGTGTCATTTATTGACAAAGACAAGGAGCCGAAACAGGCAGACGGCAAGCTGGTAAAGCTGGATATCTTGGCCCGGACTGATACGGGCATGCTCATCGATATTGAAGTACAAATACAGCGTCATCCTCATTTGGCCGAGCGGTTTTTGTACTACTGGGCCGAGATGTACGGCGGACAACTCAGGCGGGGCGACGAATACAGCGCTTTGAAGCCGGCTGTGTCCATCGTACTGATGGATTTCGACTATTTGCCTGAGGAAAGCTGGCATAATGTATACCATATTTGCAACGACGTGTCGAAACAAGTGCTGACTCATCATTTCGCTATGCATTTTATTGAACTGAAGAAGTTTAGATATAGTGATATTAAGTCGCTGCACCGATTGGGAAAATGGACGGCCTATTTTTCCAATTGCAGCGCCGAAGAAACGGAGGAATTAGCCATGAGCGACCCGATCATGAAGGAAGTCGTCAATGCCGAAATGGCCTTTACAGAGGACGAAATCATGCGGCGGCAGTACGCGCAGCGGGAAAAAGCCCTGCGGGATTACCGTAGTGATATGGCCGAGGCTCGGCGTGAGGGAATATTGGAAGGAAAACGAGAAGGGAAAAACGAAGAAAAGGTTTCTATTGCTGTCAACATGCTGCGGCTGGGGATAGACGTGTCTCACATTGCTGCGGCGACGGGCTTGTCTATAGCCGATGTCGAGCTGTTGAAGACGAAACTGCGTTGACACAGGCTTTGTTGTCAATAACGATGCCGAAGAAACGGAGGAATTAGCCATGAGCGACCCGGTTATGAAAGAAGTCGTCAACGCCGAAATGGCTTTTACAGAAGACGAAATCATGCGGCGTCAGTACGCACAGCGGGAGAAAGCCCTGCGGGATTATCGCAGCGACATGGCCGAGGCCCGACGTGAAGAAAAATCTTTCATAGCCGTTAACATGCTGCGCATGGGTATGGATATCTCCCTGATTGCCGCGGCGACGGGCTTGTCTATAGCCGATGTCGAGCTGTTGAAGACGAAACTGCCTTGACACAGGCTTTGTTGTCAATAACGATAGCGAAGAAACAGCTGCAGAAGAAGGTTCTGTAACATACGAAAACCCAGCGTCATGAAAAGTGTATGCGCTTCATGATGCTGGGTTTATATTTTTTGTATTAAAAGGACCGCCTTCCCAAGGCGGGATGGGTGCAGGGTTTCAGGGTCAGGTGGTCGACGAGATAACCTGCTTCTTCCAGGGTGACGTCTTCCTTTGTGCCGTCGTGCTCGAAGACGCAAAGGGGATTGTTTGCGCCGACTTCACCGCCGGGCAGGTAGATGTATTCTCCCGTTTCGCTGTCGCCGAAGATGATGCCGGCCAGGAGGTGTTTCTGGGCAATTTGGCTCATACTTTTTCCTCCTCATCAAAGGTGATTTCCAGGAGCTTGCAGTCTCGATAGTCTGCCGATACGAGGTGGAGCAGGGTGCCGTTGTAGCGGCGGGGGAACATCGTATTGGGCTGCATGCCGTGGAGGTGGCCGAAGATGCACAGGGGCACCTTGTATTTTTCCAGGAGCTCCGTAAAGCCGCTGGGCTTGGTCAGGTCGCAGACCGGCGGGTAGTGGAGGAGCAGGATGGTGTGCTCGCAGCCGAGCTTTTCTGCTTCCTGCAGGGTCCGCTCGACGCGCAGGAGCTCGCGGCGGTAGGGCTTGGCGTCCCGTTCTTCCTTGTAGTGGATGTCGCCGGGGCAGACCCAGCCGTGAGTGCCGCAGACGGCGATGCGCCCTTCGTCGAGGGTGACTGTCGTGCCGTAGAGGTACTGCATGTTGTTTTCGGCGTCCATGCGGTTGAGCTTGCCGGCGCTTTCCCACCAGAAGTCGTGGTTGCCGCGGATGATGAGCTTCCGTCCTGGCAGGGCCCGGATTTCGTCCAGGTCTTCCTGGGCGTCCTTGAGGTGCATGGCCCACGACGTGTCGCCGGCGATGAGTACCGTGTCGTCGTCGGTGACGCGGCTGTTCCAGTCTTCCTGGATGCGGCTCCAGTGGTCTTTCCAGCGGGGGCCGAATATTTCCATAGGCTTTTTAGGCGGATGGCCTGATAAGTGTAAGTCTCCGATTGCAAATAAACGCATGTATCTGTCCTTTCTGTATTGGGATTTGGCGTCAAACAGGCTGCGTCAGCTGCTGTTTCAGGGCTTCTATGAACCGTTCCCGGTGTCCCGGATTGGATATTTGGGGAATCATGTAGCCGACGAACAGAGGGTTGGTCAGAAAGCGCGGCATGATCTTGACGTACAGCCTGTCGTCGCCGGGAAAGTCGTAGAAGAAAATATTGTAGCTGTCGTTGTGACGGATGAATTTGAACATAAAGTAGTCTGCCGTGCGCTGCATATAGCGGACAAACTGAGGGAGCGCGGCCTCGTCGCTGAGGATGAGGTTGATTTCATAGAACCCGATGATGGGCCGCAGGGACAGGTTGATTTCGATGCCTTCTTCATAGAGGATAGGCGTGCCGGTAAAATGGCAGGCCTGAATGTCGTCGTGGTAGTCGTAATGCTCGAAGCCGACGATCTGCGAGTGGGGATGGTGAATCGTCCCGCCCGACATGTAGCCGTGGTTGCGGTAGAATACGACGGAGCCGCGGCGGAAGCGTTCCATGGCCTTGACCTGCCGCCATTTTTCCAGTCCGAAGCGGATGAGGTCGACGGCGTAGGCGGCGTCGTAGGTGGAAAAGTCGCCGTCGCAGTCGTCCGTTTCGATAATCAGGGTCTGCCAGGAGTCCTTCAGGACGGGGTAGGCGTTTTCCAGCCAAATCATATGACCTCTGGTATCCATGATGTTCTTCAAATGGGCTACGTCGCAGAAGGGGCAGTACGATTCGTCGCGGTGGACCGTATCGGGCTTCGTTTTCCCTATGTCTAAATTGTATTCAAGAATATGGTGCAATGGATTCTGTTCCATAGTGTGTGCTCCTTTTTTATTCATTATATATTGTAGCATACGGACTGCCTTTTTTAAACATGATGCGATATAATTATAGATACAGCTTTTCCGGCGACGGGGGAGCTGCGAAAGGATGGTAGATATATGAAGGATAACAATATGAAAGACGGGGCCTTGTGGTCGCCGGCGCTGCTGCAATGGTTCGACGCCCACGGACGGGACCTGCCGTGGCGGCGCGACGTGCCGCGGGACCCGTATAAGGTATGGGTGTCGGAAATCATGCTGCAGCAGACGAAGGTCGAAGCGGTGCGGCCCTATTATGACAGCTGGATGGACCGCTTTCCCGATATTTCCACGCTGGCGGCGGCTTCGCAGGACGACGTGCTGCGCCAATGGCAGGGGTTGGGGTACTACTCGCGGGCCCGCAACCTCCACGAGGCCGTGCGCGAGGTCGCGGCGTCGTACGGCGGCAAGGTGCCGAAGAATAAGAAGGATATACTGGCCTTGAAGGGCGTTGGAGACTACACGGCCGGGGCTATCCTGAGCATTGCCTACGGCGAAGCCGAAGCCGCTGTAGACGGCAACGTCCTGCGGGTCTTCGCACGCCTGTACAATATAGACGGCAACATCTTGTCGGGGCCGGTGAAAAAGGAAATTACGGCCTTGGTGCAGGCTCAGATTCCCCAAGGCCGGGCCGGGGCGTTCAACGAAGCGCTGATGGATTTCGGGGCCATGATCTGCATTCCCAAGCATCCCCGCTGCGGCGAATGCCCCTTGGCCGATATATGCATGGCGAAGCGGGCCGGCCGGGAGCAGGAGCTGCCCGTGCGCATCGTAAAGAAAAAGGTGCCGACAGAGCCGGTGACGGTCGTCGTCGTAGAGGACAATGGACGCTGGCTCATCCACCGCCGGCCGCCGCAGGGCTTGCTGGCGTCGATGTGGGAATTTCCCAACGGGACGGATGGTTTGGACGGCGTGCGGCAGCTGACGGAAGGCGTCGGCGTGACGATTGATGTCGACGAGGAGCCCATAGGGACGCTGAAGCACGTCTTTTCCCATAAAATATGGCAGATGACTATCTATGAAGGCCGCCGGATTGGCGGAGAGCTTGTGGAAAAGGAGGATTGGCAGTGGCTGCCGCGGCGCGGCGTGACGTCCGTTCCCTGGGCGGGGCCTCACGGTAAAATCACTGCTATGGCGAGATGAAGGGACCCTTTTTTATCAATTTCATGATCATCATGTCGTGCATCTGCGTGTGCTCCGCCGTGTTGTGGAATTACATCTACCGCCGCAGCCGCTGGCTGGCGCTGGTCGTCTTCGTGGCGGCGGCGACAGTTATCGCCGGCGCAGGCCTGTCTTACTACGGGAGGGTGTTTCCTGCCGTACAAGGGACTGCCGAGGGGATGCTGCTCATGTACGGCTCCCTGGGGGCTATCAGCTGGTTTTTCCTGTTTTTCCTGGCCTTTCCCGTCTTAATCGTCGCCTCTGCCGCCGTCTTTATCGAGCGGCGTCTGCGGCGGCGAAAGCAGAAACGGCGCGGCGTGACGGCTATGCCGCCTGTACCGCCGGAGAAGGGGCAGGGACGGGGGATTACGCGGCGTTCCTTCCTGCGCGGCGCAGCAGCGGCTATTCCCGTGGCAGCAGCCGGTACGAGCGTGCTGGGGAATTTTGTCGGTGAAAGCTATCTGGCCGTAACCCGTCACGATCTGCACTATCCTGGCCTTCCGGACTACCTCGACGGCTATAAGATCGGCCAGATTTCCGACGTCCACCTGGGGCTGTTCGTCAGTCCCGAGCGGCTTCGCGAGGCATTGGAGGCGCTGGCGGCGGAGGGAGTAAACCGCGTGGAAATTACAGGCGACCTCATCGACGAGCTGTCTCTCCTGCCGCAGTGCGGCGACGTGCTGCGGGAGATGGCGGCGAAATTTCCCGACGGCATGGATTACTGCTACGGCAATCACGAGTATTACCGCGGCCTCGAGGCCATTACGGCTATGCTGGAGACGACGCCGGTACGCATTCTGCGCAACGGCGCCATAGAGGCTTCGCCCGGTTGGGGACGGGGGCTGGCAGGACGGTCCGGCCAGGACGGCGCGCCCTTTTACATTGCCGGCACGGACTACAGCTTTGCCCGCGGCGACGAGGCCTTTACGGCCCAGCGGCGGGAGTACGTGGCCCAAGCCTTGGACGGCGTGCCTGAGTCGGCCTTCGTCGTCATGCTGGCGCACCATTCCGACTTCATCGACGAAGGCTTTGAGCGGCGCATCCCCCTGACGATGTGCGGCCACACTCACGGCGCTCAGTTTGCCCTCATCGGGCCCGTCGTCGAATCCGTCGGCTTCAAGTACCTGCGCGGCATGTACCGCCAGGACGGCTCGTACGGCTACGTCAACCGCGGCACGGGTCACTGGCTGCCCTTCCGGGTATTCTGCTCCCGCGAGGCGACGGTCTTTACCCTGCATAAAGGATAACCAGGAGGTAACTACAGATACGTATGATGATACAGAAAGCGATTTTACATATATTGGATTTCAATACGAACATGTGCATCTTGTCGCAGAAGGATCTTGATTTCAGCAGCGACGTCGTGTACGAATACGTGGACAAGCGCATGAACCGCATCCTGCAGGACGCAGGCCAGCAGACGGGCGTATTTTACGCGACGAGCTCCTATCAGGCCCTGCTGCAGCAGCTCGTCGGCGGCGAGATGGACTTCGATGAATTTGCGTCCCAGACGGCGCGGCAGCTCTACGACATCTTATCGCACTGCGACGGGCCGTCGTCGCTGGACGTCCTCGTCGTCGATTTCAATGACGACGCCGACGTGCGCTGCATCGGCGTGCTCCTGCTGGACAACAAGACGGCCTACACCCATCAGATATTGGACGACGACGGGGCGGTGTACAACAAGCTCATCAAGCATTACGCTATCCTGCCCGGCGCGTCCCAGAAGATAGAGGCCTACGCCCTCATCAGCTGCGGCGATTTCTCCATCCGCTTCGTCGACAAGAAACGGCAGATGGACGGGGAAGACGTCTATATCCTGCCGGAACGGCTCCTGCAGTGTACGTCGGTCATTTCGGCCAAGGACGCTGTCAAGCTGGTCAGCAAGATTGCCGCCAAGGTCGCCGAGGATCACGGCGGAAATACGGTAGAGGTCTTGTCGAAGGCCAAGAATTACCTTGTCGAAAACGCCGAGACGGCCGAAGCCTTTTCGCCGCAGGACTTGGGGGCAGAGGTATTCGCCGGTTCGCAGGCCATGCGGAATGAATTTGCCGCCCAGCTGGAAGAAGCCAAGCTGCCTGCCGACGTGCCTATCGCCAAGGCCTTTGCCGAACGGGCCGGCCGCAGCCACAAGATCAAGACCGACACGGGCATTGAAATCATTTTCCCGTCGGAATACATCGAAAACACGGACTATATCCAGTTTATCAATAATCCCGACGGCACCATTTCCATCGAATTGAAGAATATCGGAAAGATCATCAATAAATAAACGAGAGAGGGCTTTTTCCCGCAGAGGAGAAGGCCCTTTTTCCTTGCAGCAGCTCCAAGATTGAATTTTATGGGGAAAAATGATACGATTACGTATATATTTTAAGAATGGCCTTCAAGGTTCGAGGGATGTTTGCCGAAAGGGGAATGGGACATGGAACTGCGCGTGCTGAAGTATTTTTTAGTCGTTGCCAGAGAAGAGAATATTACGAAGGCGGCCAAGATGCTGCACATCACGCAGCCTACCTTGTCGCGCCAGCTCATGCAGATGGAGGAAGAGTTCGGCGTGTCCCTGTTCAAGCGCAGCAAGCACAGCATCATACTGACTGAGGAGGGCATGATACTGCGCCGCCGGGCCCAGGAGCTCGTCGACCTGGCCGAAAAGACGGCGAAGGAAGTGTCGCGTCAGGACGAGGTCATTTCCGGAGAAATCGCCATCGGCTGCGGCGAGACGAAGAATCTGGAACCTATGGCCAAGGTCATGGCGGCCTTTCAGCAGGCCTATGGAGAGGTGCAGTTTATCTTGTATACGGGCATTGCCGACGACGTGAAGGAGCGCATCGAGCAGGGGACCCTCGATTTCGGACTGCTCATCGAGCCCGTAGACGTGAGCAAGTACAGCTACCTGCGCATGCCTCTCAAGGACCGATGGACCGTGCTGATGCGGCAGGATCATACCCTGGCGGCCAAGGAGGCCGTCGAGCCGCAGGATCTGGCAGGACAGCGCCTCATCATGCCGGCCCGCTTGTCCGTAAAAAATCAGGTCGAAGCCTGGCTGGGGCGATGGCAGTCCGACGTGCGCCTGGCCGTGTACATGAATCTGTCGGCATACAACAAGATGGTCCTGACGGACAACGGCGTCGGCCTGGCCTTGGGGCTGGACTTCGACACGGTCTTGCCGGGCTTGTGCATGCGCCCTATGAAGCCGTTCATCGAAAACGGCAGCTACATGGTCTGGAAAAAGAACCAGTTCTTGTCGCCGCTGCTGGAACGGTTCATCGAATTTACCGAAGCATATCTGCAGGAGCACTATGGAGCGCAGCGCGGCGAATAGGTCGTCGGCGTCTGGACAAGGCCGTTTCACCGGGCGGGCTTTGCTTTTGCCGTCGTCTTACTTGTTTTTTTCATTCCATCGTAGTATGATATATATGTAAAAAATACATAATATATTTACATTAATATATTTAGTCTTTGAGGCAAGGTGAGAAAGGGAAATCCTTTCAGAGTCCTGACCGGCGGTGACAGTCCGCAACCTCCTGAGGGAGCTGACCCGGCGAAATTCCGGGACCGACAGTATAGTCTGGATGAGAAAAGACTTCGGGCGCGGCGCAGGTGTGTTTGCCGTGCCGTTCTCAAGTGCGAAAAGGCTGGATGTATTCCGGCCCTTTTTTGATTTGCCGCAAGATAGAAGGGCAGGTAATGGATATGGAAAAGAAATATTATTTGGGATTTGACGCCGGGACGCAGAGCGTAAAGGTCGCCGTGTACAGCGAGGACATGGAATGCGTAGCTATGGATACGGCCAAGACGACGCTGTATTATCCTCATCCCGGCTGGGTGCAGATGGACGTAGACGAATATTACCGCCTCATCAAGCAGTGCATGGCGTCGTGCAGCCGCCAGCTGGAAGAAAAGGGGATTTCCCCGGCGGTGGTGCGGGCTATCATGGGCGACGGCATCATCTGCGGCATCGCCGGCATCGACGCCGAAGGAAACGCCGTGACGCCGTACGTCAATTATCTGGACAGCCGCACGGCCGACGACGTAGAAGGGCTGAAGGCCTTGAAGCTGGATATCTGGGCGGCCGAAACGGGCAACGCCGAGCCGAACGTCATGTTCCCGGCCATGTTTGCCCGCTGGTTCATGAAGCATATTCCGGCCTTTAAGGAAAAGGGCGTCAAGTTCGTCCACAACTGCCCGTACGTCCTCATGCATCTGGCCGGATTGCAGGGAGAAGACGCCTTTATCGACTGGGGCGCTATGTCCGGCTGGGGCCTGGGCTACAACGTCGTGACCAAGGAGTGGTCCGATGAGCAGCTGCGCATCCTGGGCATCGACAAGAAATACATGCCGCGCATCGTCAAGCCCTGGGACATTATTGGCCGTCTCTGCGAAGCCGACGCCCTGGAAACGGGCTTTCCCGCCGGCATTCCCATCTGCGCCGGCGCCGGCGATACGATGGAATCCATGATGGGCAGCGGCATTCTGGAAGCGGGCAAGGCCGTCGACGTAGCCGGCACGTGCGCTATGTTCTGCGCCGCTACGGACGGCATCATCCCCGAATTGTCCGTGCCGGGAAGCGGCCTCATCTTCAATTCGGGCACCTTGCCGGGGACGTATTTCTATTGGGGCATGGTGCGGACCGGCGGCCTGGCCCTGCGCTGGTTTAAGGACTCTGTCTGCCGCCGCGAAGACGACGAATACTACGCCGAGCTGGATAAGTTAGCGGAACGCCATCCAGCGGGCTGCGACGGGGCGATGTTCATTCCCTACCTGACGGGCGGCAACGGCGATTTCCCCCATGTGCGCGGTACCTTCACGGGCCTGACCCTCGACTCGGACCAGGGGGCGATGTGGCGCTGCGTCCTCGAAGGCATCGGCTACGACTACATGGAAGTTACCGACCGGTACCGGGCGGCAGGCATCGACCTGACGACCCTGACCATTACGGAAGGCGGCAGCCGTGACGATTTGTGGAATCAGATCAAGGCTGACATGCTGGACACGCAGGTATCGACGCTGCGCGTCGCCGGCGGGGCCGTGCCGACAAACTGCATCGTAGCCGCCTACGGAGCCGGCGATATTGCCGACCTCAAGCAGGCTCTCCAGCGGCAGCTCGCCGTTCACAAGACCTTTATGCCGAATAAGGACAACACGGCCATGTACAGGCGGCAATACGAACAAAGACGCCATATCTTGCAGGCCTTAAATGTCGGCGAAGGGCAAAAAAATGAATTGTGAAAAATTACATAATCTGGTATGACCAACGTTCATAATATAACGTAGTAAACGGCGCTTTTGGTATCGAATGATGAAATAAAAGTATTGGACACAGCGCAAGTATTAAAAAAACGTATACGTAATATGCAGTTTTTTTGAAAAATTGCGTTTTTTCGGTAGATTTTTTTGGAAAACGTGATATACTATGAGTGTAAGCAGTGAAACTTATTTTAATATCGCGCGTGAGTTTTTGAAAAGAACTCGTGAAAAAAATCACGCGAAATAAGGAGGAGTTTAACATGTTTTGTAAAAAGGTAATGGTTATTGGCGCAGGCACCATGGGTTCCGGTATCGCTCAGGTATTTGCTGTTAACGGTTGCGAAGTCGTTTTAAATGATATTAAAGACGAATTCATCGCCGGCGGCAAAGCTAAAATTGATAAAGCCTTGACGAAATTGGTCAGCAAGGAAAAAATGACGCAGGAAGAAAAAGACGCCGTAATGGGCCGCATTTCCGGTTTCGTTACCCGCACGGCCGACAACATGAAAGACATCGACCTCGTTGTTGAAGCTGCTATCGAAGATCTGAAAATCAAATCGGCTATCTTCAAAGAATTAGACGAACTCTGCCCGGAACACACGATCCTGGCCAGCAACACGTCCTCTTTGTCCATCACGCAGATCGGCGCAGCTACAAAACGTCCGGACAAAGTTATCGGCATGCACTTCTTCAACCCGGCTCCGGTCATGAAATTGATCGAACTCATCAACGGCATCGCTACTTCTGAAGATACGTTCGCAAAAATCAAAGAAGTATCCGAAGAAATCGGCAAATCCCCGGTTAAAGTTGCAGACTTCCCGGGCTTCGTAGGCAACCGCGTCGTTATCCCTATGATCAACGAAGCTATCCAGGCTTTGATGGAAGGCGTAGCATCCAAAGAAGATATCGACTCCGTATGCAAACTGGGCTTCAACCATCCGATGGGCCCCTTGGCTTTGAGCGACTTGATCGGCAACGACGTTGTCCTTCACATCATGGAAGTTCTCTATGAAGGCTTCGGCGATCCGAAATATCGTCCGTGCCCGCTCCTCAAAACGTACGTCAACGCCGGTTACCTCGGCCGCAAGACGGGCAAAGGCTTCTACGACTACACGAAATAATAGGCGAGCAGTACAAACACAACTCTATAAGCAAGCAATGTAAACTCAAGCGATTTATATTTGTCAGGCAGTGGGCGTGAGTATTCACGCCCCTTGTTTGCACGTCCTACGTGTGAATATATTATTTTGGGAGGGTTCTAATTATGGACTACAAAAACATTCTTTACTCGGCAGAAAACGGTATTGCAACGATTACGATCAATCGTCCGAAAGCTCTGAACGCCCTGAACACGGAAACGGTTTCGGAATTAAGAGACCTCGTCGGCAAAATCGCCGCTGATTCCGAAATTAAAGTCGTCGTTATCACGGGTTCCGGCAGCAAATCCTTCGTAGCCGGCGCAGATATCGTTGAAATGTCCACGAAGAATGCAGTTGAAGGTCGCGCATTCGGCAAAATCGGTCAGGATACGTTTACGGAAATCGAAAACATGCCGCAGCCGGTTATCGCTGCTATTAACGGCTTCGCTTTGGGCGGCGGCTGCGAACTGTCCTGCGCTTGCGACATCCGTTATGCTTCTGAAAACGCTAAATTCGGTCAGCCCGAAGTTGGCCTCGGCATTACGCCGGGCTTCGGCGGCACGCAGCGTCTGCCCCGTGTCGTTGGCCGCGGCTACGGCAAAGAACTGATTTTCACGGCTGGCATGATCGACGCTCAGGAAGCATATCGTATCGGCCTCGTAAACAAAGTTGTTCCTCAGGAAGAACTGATGGATACCGTATATGCATTGGCTAAGAAGATCG
>ERZ838577.964-NODE-964-length-41755-cov-9.875635_pt1 | contig 41755 bp, 28 predicted proteins | sample MGYA00519682_ERZ838577 | MGnify/ENA primary metagenome ERZ838577 (study PRJEB31850, sample SAMEA3708838) | human gut metagenome | biome: human gut; feature: human-associated habitat; material: faeces | place: China | collected 2014 ...
CAAAATTTATGCAAAGTCGAAATATCCGCCTACGGCCTGCTGACCAATGAGAATGCCGTTCAGATATTGATAATCCTAATATTAACCAAATCAACAACTTATGAAGAAAAATCTTTACTTAATGATTACGTGCATGTTGCTGACATTGTGCGGATTCTCCGCCGAGGCGGCCACCAAGACCGTCACAGTCAAGACCAACGACACGTCCGGCTTGCAAGTCCGTAATCCCAAGTGGGCGTACGGTTCCACAGATGTGGATGAATTCCTCTCGTGGGCAGATGCATCTACCCAAATGAATGTGACTCTTGAAGAAGGTGAAAATCTTGTTTTTCAGGCCGCCGAAGGCAAAGAAATCCAGGCTGTCAAGATTGGAACGACAAATTGGGGAACACGCAGTAGCTTCGGCTATGATGATCTCAACGAAAATGATGTAGTTGATGTCACCGTCGGAGCTCCTGTCGACAGATCCAAGACAATTACCATCACTACCAATATTGAGGGAGCTGTATCTGTCAGCGAGCAACGCAATTATCAGACTGCGACATGGTCCGGAACTACGGGTACTCTCAAAGTCCCGGAGAATGCGGGTCTCCAGATCAATGCCAACAGCGGTTACAGCGTCACAAACGTAAAAATCGGTGAAAATGATAAGGGCACTCAGACATATTTCCAGTTCTCGGATTTTGCCGATGGCGACACATTCGCTGTTACAGTCGCTGAGAAACAGCCAAAAGTAGTCGAGATTGTCGGAAACAAAGACCAGATTAAGGTAAGCTTTGGTGGCTCCGATGTTGAGTATCAGGACGATAAATGGACAGTCTCCATCCCCGACGGTTCCTATAGCTCGGTCGACATAAATCCTCTCGAAGGGTTTGCCATTAAGTCGGCGAAAGACGCGAGCAATAATGATTACAAATCCTCATACTCTAAAAATGTACAGCTATATTCCTCCAATCTACCCGACGGTACGACGACAATAACCGTTGAATCCTATAATATCGAGGAATCGCGTACGGCTTCTTTCTCGATTGTAATCGAAGGGGAGGGCAACGCATCCGACGTAAAAGTTACCCGCAACGGCGAATATCAGGGAATCCCTGTATCGGAATTCAACAATATCAAGTTCAATCCCGAGACTGAGCTTCCCATCAAGATAGCTCATGTCGATTATAATAAGACACTTTATAAAGTCACAGTAGGAGAAGATGTGCTTGCTGCCCCCGAATATGGCAATGAATACACAATTTCCACACTCGCGAGCGGAACTGTCATTAAGGTGGCACCCGCATATCCCGACGTAGATGTGAACGTTACTTTCACCTTCACAAATGAGGGAACCCAGAATGCCATCACGCTGAATGTGGATGGCGAATCTGTTCCGGCAGAGGAATGGCAGGCACCGGGCTATACATGGAAACTCGGACAGAAAGTAGGCATTTATCCCAACAATTCTGATTTCGACAATATCTCCGTCACGGTCAATGGCGGCACGACCACTAATTTTATAGTGACGGAAGAAAGCGGTTATACCGTAAATGTAACGGCAACGAAGAAACCGACCTGCAAGCTCACAGTCCTTTGTGATGATATTGATTATATCTATGTGACTAAGGACGGCAATAAACTCCGATTCGAGGAGGGTTCCAACGAGATGGAGCTCACTCAGGGAGCATATATCGGTTTCGGAACTGATGAGGGCTGGAAATTAACAGAAGTTATCGATAATACCAACAATGGAAATACCACGATATCCGGCCAGTTCTCTTTGAATAGCGATATGACTGTTGCTGTCTATCTTGAACAGCGCAATAAAACAGCGGTGATCTATGTAGAGGAGAGTGACAAATGGTCAGGCAATGGACAAGTTACAATAGGAAGTTATCCTACATCTTTGGATATCAATCTTGCAAAAGGATATAATTTCGTGAATTACGCCGAAAGTGACCGTCCGTTCAGCCTGCGTATTTATCAGACTGATTATAGTGCCACTACATATTATTATCTCAACGGTACGAAACTGGAGAATATTTATAGCAGTGACGAGCTGTCCAACATGCCGGAGAATTCGGTAATTAAGATCTTTACCGCCGAGCCTGCAAGCCATACCGTGAACTATACGATAGCCGACGGGGTGAATGCGAAAGTGGCTCATGACTATCTCACGGAGGTTGCCTCGCCCGGCGCCAACCACAGCTTACAGCATGGCACGCACGTGGTAATCACCCCCGTACAGCGCACCGGACTTATAGTTAAAGCCAACGATGCAGCAGTTAGTCCCGATGCTGAAGGTCGCTTTGTAGTGCCCGTCACCGACGATACGAACATCAGCATCGCCAACGACGGACATGTAGGCGTCAACGACATTCTCGAAGGAGAGAATGGAGAAGCCGTTAGCTTAGAAGTTTACAATCTCCAGGGTATCCGCGTGCTGAGCAATGCTTCGGCCGCCGATGTAAGAAATCTTCCCGCAGGAATCTATATTGTCAACGGTAAGAAAGTAGCAATTAAGTAAATAACCATAAATCTTAAAACGTCAGAGACTGTGCCGAAATCCCGATTTTGACACAGCCTCTGCCATTCCGAAACATCATGAAAAAAACAATTCTTGCAATTGCGGCATTCATCGCCGCATCGGCATTTTCGCCAATGGCGGAAGCCGCTAAACTCGATCCCGGCAGCCGGGCGCGCTTGCGTGCCTCCGGCATCGGCATGGCTGTGAAAGAATCGGGAGGAGTTAAGAAAATGATCCGGAAGGTTGCCTCACAGGAGCAGCGTTTCGGTGCGTTCATCACCCTTAACGACGGCTACACCGCCGCCGACCTTGAGGAAGCCGGCGTGCTCGCACGTAGTCGCCGCGGAAAGATTCTCCTTGCGGAGCTCACCAAAGAGCAGATAGCGCTTTTAGAGGAGAATCCCGCAGTGGCCGAAATCCGCATCGAACGTGAAGTGAAAAGCAAGATGAACCTTGTGCGTCCCCTTATGGGCATCGACAAGATTCACGCCGGCGAAGGACTCAAACAGCCCTATACCGGAAAGGGAGTGATCGCCGGCATCATCGACGGCGGTTTCGACCCCAACCATGTCAACTTCAAGGATGCCGAAGGGAAAACGCGTATCAAACAGTTCACCTATTTCCGGCCTACCGAGAAAGGTGAATACGTAACGCAGAACATGCCCGCCGAGCGCATCGGCGAGATCGACACCGAGAGCGACGAGACCTTCCACGGCACCCATACCCTCGGCATCATGGCCGGCGGTTTCAAGGGTAAATCGAAAGTGGCCTTCATGAAAGAGGACGCCGGAGCCCAGGGAGGCTACACAGGCGAGGTTAAAGAGGTTGAGAATCCCTACTACGGTGTGGCCTACGATTCCGACATACTCGTGGCCAGTGGTGCCGGGACCGATTATCTGATGGCACTCGGCTTCGAAGAGATTCTCAACTACGCCTATGATTACGCCCACGCGGAGAACCGCCGGATACCGGTGGTGGTGAACCTTTCGCTTGGCACCAACATCGGTCCGCACGATGGAAGTTCCACTCTTTGCCGCTATATGGACGAGGTCAGCGCCGACCCGCAGGTGCCCCTGGTGATCTGTGCGGCCGCCGGCAACGAAGGGGATATGAACATCGCGCTTCACAAGACGTTGACCGCCGAAGACACCGAGCTGAAGACCGCTTTCAAATCGCTCGACATAGCAGGAACGCAGTATAAGAACGCTATGGTTAATCCTGTCTATATCTATTCAGATTCGGCGGATCCTTTTGAACTTCAGGCAGTGGTGATCAGCAAGACGCGCAACAGGATCGTTCTCCGGATTCCACTGGATACCTCCAATCTTCAGGGCAGCGAACTTTATTATGTCACGGAAGAGGGCTATAAATCGTCGGACGCCGATTTGGTTGACCAGACGCTTGCCCGCTACTTCAACGGCTATCTGGGCGTGGCAGGCATGCTCGACACTACCGAGAGCGGCCGCTATATGGCCGTGGTCGACGTGATGCTCTGGGACAAGGCCGCCAATCAGGACAAATATGTTGTCGGCCTTGTGGCAACCGGCAAAGCAGGCCAGCGTCTCGACATTTACACCAATGGCGAGTTCTTTGAGCTCGGCTCACACGGCCTTGACAATCTGGGTTTCGTAGGCGGAGGCAATGACGGTACGATCTCCGATATCGCCACCGGCAAGAACATCATCTCCATAGGCTCCTACAACCAGCGCGGCAAGTTCGCCTCGATGGACGAAGGAATCTACTCGCTCGAAGGAGTTGACTTCGACAATAACGAGGTGTCTCCCTTCTCTTCATGGGGCACACTTGTGGACGGCCGCAAACTGCCGATGGTTTGCGCACCCGGAGCTACGGTTATCTCCTCCTCCAACGAATACTTCCTCGACAAGTATAACACCATCTATGGACCCGGCGCCATTCAGGCAACCTACGAGGCCGACGGCCGCAAATACTCGTGGCATCAGTGCGTGGGCACATCCATGTCCACCCCCGCCGTGGCCGGCTCTATATGTCTCTGGCTTGAGGCCAATCCGTATCTTACATATAAGGATGTGCAGGAGATTATCGCAGAGACGGCTATCGTCGACGATGACGTGAAGAAAGGAAACCCGATTCAGTGGGGAGCCGGGAAGTTCGACGCTTATGCCGGTCTGAAGGAAGCGTTGAGACGCGCCTCCGGTGTTGAAGAGATAGCCACAGCTCCCGAAACATCCTTCATGCTCCGCGAGCTCGGCGGGGGCCGCTATGAGGTGTTCTGCGCCGGCGTTTCCGGCTTCGAGGCAAATCTCTACAGCGTAGCCGGCGCCAACGTGCTCCGTGAGCGTGCCGATGGCGAGGAACTCACGATCTCTACCGAAGGTCTCGCACCGGGTGTATACGTGCTCAGCGTAAACGGACTCGGCTCGCGTAAGATTCTTGTGAAATAAAGCAATAATTAACGACTTATTTTTCAGAATATGTTTAAAAAGATAAAAACAGCACTGTTAGGAATGCTTGTCGCCTCATTGCCGGCAACAGCTCAGACCCAGCAGGAGGATCCGATGTTCACTTTCGAAGTGAGCACCGCCATCAGTGAATCTGTAAACTTCAGTTTCTCGATCGGCGCTACGGAGAAAATGTTTATAGATGTTGACTTCGGCTATGGCGCTACCGAGCAGGAGGTAGATGTGGCCGTTTCCGACCCGGAAGCGGGTATTACCGGAACCTTCATATCCGGCAATGTAGTGAAAGGCCGGAATGTCGTGAAGGTATACGGCGATCCTTCCAAGATCGACTACCTGAGCCTCTCCGGAATCGGGATAACGAAACTCGACATAACGAAACTTGTCAACCTCGAGTTTCTCTATCTTAGCCATAACCAGCTCGAGAGCCTCGATCTTACGCCCAATACGAAGCTTCTCGTGATTGACGTGGAGGATAATCCTTTCGACAAATCGCCTTTTGTAGTGGGCACTCCGAAGGCGGATCTGACCATGCTCTCGATTTCCAATATCGGAGCCATTGACGATGCGTTGTCGCTCCGCGACTATCCGAAACTTCAGATGTTCGACGCTTATGCATGCCGTCCGCTGAAGACCTGCGATCCCACTGGCTGCCCGAACATGAAGCGTATATCGCTCGATCTCACCAGCGTGTCGACGCTCGATGTGACCAAGAATCCCGAGCTCCTCATTCTCAACATCTCCGGTTGCCGCATAACCGATATCGACCTGAGCAAGAATACTAAACTCACCGAGTTCTACTGCTCACGCTATGGAAGCCTTAACGGCGAATATAAATTCACGAGCATTGACGTCACCAACAATCCCGAGCTCTACAGACTCTATTGCTCCGGCAACCTGCTCACGGAACTCGACCTGAGCAAAAACCCGAAGCTCTTCAATCTCAACTGTTCGCACAATCTGCTGAAATCCATCGACCTGACGGCCAATCCGGATCTCTATACGGTGGATATCTCCTACAATCTGATGGACTTCGCCACCATGCCTGCCCCGAGAATGACATGGAACGAATACTGGTTCGATCAGCAGCCGATGGAACTGAACCGAAGCTATCCCGTCGGCACAGTGATCGATCTGTCGAAGCGCGTTATGCGCGAGGACGGAACGACTACGGCACGTCTGATGGTGCGCAATGAGCTCGACCCCGGCACGTATAAGGCTCTTCCGGATGAATATTTCAAGTTCGAGGCCGGAAAGGTTACCCTCCAGAAGAGCTATAACGACAGCATTTATATCAACTACTCCAACACTACGCTGCCCGACTATGATCTGAGAACCTCCCGCTTCATGGTGAAGGAGGCGGCCGACTTCGGCAAAGACAATCTGGTTGTGGCTCTGCGGCGCCTTCCCGGAAACAAGAAAGCCGCTTTCAAGATCGGTATCCTCGGCGCCACTGCCGAGACTCCCAAGAAATTCAGTGTTGATTTCGGCAAGGGTGGAATTCAGGAATTCACAGCCACTACCTCTGAGATTCCGGCCGAGCCCAATGCATCTACGGAAGATTCCGGTACGGACATGAAAGTCTATATGCCGGAGGGAACCGATATCACCGCTTTCGCCATCGACGGAATGCAACTTAATTATGTAGATGTCGACGGCGCCCCCACGCTCCAGTATCTGTCTCTGACGAATTGCCGTCTGCCGGCTATCGATCTTCCCTGGAACCGCTGTCTGCGCAGCCTCGACCTTTCCGGCAACGGACTGACGGAGCTCGACATCACCGGCGGTGATGGCGACAATGGCAAGAATGTGCTCACCGACATCCGCGCCCCACACAACAAACTCACCAAGGTGACGCTCAGCGACGGCCGCACGCCGCGTCTGCTGGACCTCGCCGACAACGAGCTCAAGGAATTCGATCTCGATAACGCCGCGAACCTTAAAGAGCTGAATCTTGCCAACAACAAGCTTGAATCCCTCAACCTCGAAGACTGCGAGAGCCTTGCGACACTCGATGTCTCCGGCAATATGCTTTCCGCTCTTCCCATTCCGCTGTATACGCCGCTCAAGAACCTGAAGCTGGAAGGCAACCGCATTCCGCTTCCCGCACTTCCCGCAGTGAGCAATTTCGACAGCTACAGCTATGCCCCGCAGCGGGTTTATGCAGTGCCTGAGAAAGCGCCGACAGTAAATCTCAGCGAGCATTGGCTCGATAACGAAGGCCATGTCACTGCTTTCGAATGGCGCCGTGTGGAAGACAACCGCGTCCTTACCGATGCCGAGGTGTTGATGAACGAAGGACACCACCGTTTCCTCGACCCCTCTGTGGGCAAAGTTTACTGCGTATGGTCGCATCCCGATTTCCCCGACTTCAAGGACGACAACATCTATCGCTCCACGGAGGTTCTCGCCGCCGAGATGCCGACGCATGTAGTTGCGACATTCAAGACACTTGAGGCCGGCGAAGCCGCGCTGACGCTCGCCGGCGCACAGCCTCAGACAACAGTATATGTGGACTGGAGCGGCAAACTCGACCTCGAGCAGTGTGTGCTGGAGACGACCTACAAGCATTTCAAAGGCACTCGCGAGGCAAATGCGGAAGTGAAGGTATATTCCTACGACGAGAATGACGGCGTGACTGTCTTCAGCCTTTCTGCCGGACCTCTCGAATATATCGACGCTTCGAAGATGAAAGGACTTAAGGCATTCTCATGCTCCGGTTCGGGCCTGACATCCGACAAAATCTCTCTGCCTGCTTCTGCCGCCCTCGAAGAGCTCACTCTCTCGGGCGCCAAACTGAAGACGTTCGACTTCTCGAACTATGCCGGCCTGCGCTTTCTCAATGTCTCGCAAAATGAAATCGAGGAAATCGACCTCTCGAAGTATAAGGCTCTCGAAGGTTTCTACGCATCCTACAACAAGATCAAAACCACGAAATTCGACAATCCGGTACTATGGGATCTTGTGCTTGTAGGAAACGATTTGTCGGAAATATCGCTTGCCGGGCTTCCCGCTCTGTCGCAGGTGTTCCTCACCAACAACAAGCTCAGTGCCATCGATCTCGAGAATCTTCCGGAACTCCGCGTGGTGCATATCGACAAGAACCGTTTCACTTTCGCTACTTTGCCCCTCCCGAAAGATCAATGGACCATCAACTATCACTATGGACTTCAGGAGCCTCTGAAAGTGGAGGTTGTCGACGGTAAGGTAGATCTCAGTTCTCAGGTGAAGGCCGGAGAAACTCCGACAGTCTACCGCTGGTTTGTAGACACTCCCTATTTCGACGAAAACAACCAGCTTGTGGGCGAGGAGCTCGTGGCCGGAGAGGAATATAAGGTAGAGAACGGAGTGACCACTTTCCTTGCTGATAACCGTAACATCATGTGCGTCATGACTAACGAAAAGCTTCCTGAACTCTATCTCTATACGAACTTCCTCGACGTTACAGGCATCAGCGCGGTAGGCGAAATCGCCGGCGATGCTTCGGAAGCTATCGTGAGCGCAGGAGTGGGCCGCATCGATGTTCTCGTTGCCGAAGGTATGCCGGTGTCTGTCTGGACGATCAACGGAGCTAAGGTGCGCGAGGCCTCGGGCTCGGCTTCTTTCGAATCGCTCTCAGCCGGCATCTACGTGGTGAAGGCAGGCGAGAAAACCGTGAAAGTGCTCGTGAGATAAAACACATCAGCATATATTCCCATGCCTCTCTCCGAAGAGAGTAGGAGAGCAGCGCATTAGTTAATTTTTGGCAATAATCGCCGCGAAAGTTGGCGATTATTGCCAAAAATGTTATCTTTGCACGTTTATTGGGCGCAATCTCCGGATTCGGAGGCCGTTTATATGGCATCGGCGCCCGCTGCGCATCTTGAAAAAATAATTAAAACAGCTATAATCAAGGAATGGCAACATTAGAGAAAATCAGAAGCAAATCAGTGTTTCTAATCATCGTGATCGGCGTGGCGTTGCTCGCCTTCATCGTGGGAGACGCACTGACCAACAGCCAGAACATTTTCGGCGACCGCACCACAGTGGCAAAAGTGGGCGGCACAAAAATCGATTTCACCGAATACCAGCGCAAACGCGAGGAATTGAACAACCAGCTTGAGGAGGCGCGCCGCCAGAATCCTGCGCAGTTCGCCAATTTCGATACCCAGGTGCTCGCAGAGATGGCACTCGAACAGCTGATACAGGAGAAGCTCGTGGAAGACGCCGCCGACAAGGCCGGCATCCGCGCCACCGGCAATCTGCTCCGCCACTACATGATCGAGAATCCGCAGAACCAGAAAGTGATGGATATCGTCCGCCAGCTGAACGCCTCCGGTCTCAGCGTGCAGACGCCCCAGCAGGCCTACGAGGTGATCTTCAACCCCAAGCGCAACGGTATGACCGACGCGCAGATGGAGCCATTCCAGCGCGCATGGCTTCAGGCCGAGAAGGAGATGAAGCAGACACTCAAGGGAGTGGTTTATCAGCGTGTGCTCGCCGGCACAGTCAAGGCCAACGACCTCGACAAGAAAGCGCTCTACAACGATTATGTGACCACATCAAGCGTGGACTATGCATATCTTCCTTTCGGTCAGCTCGACCCCAAGGAATATCCTGTAAGCTCCGAAGAGCTCAAGAAAGCCTACGATGAGAAGAAGAGTCTTTTCAAGGTTGAGGAAGAGACGAAGGATGTTTCCTTCATCAGCGTGAGCATCGCCGCTTCCGACGCCGACCGCGCCGCAGCCCGCGAACTTGCCCGCAAGACAGTGGCCGAGCTCCGCGATAGCGCCGGCCAGCTCAGCAAAGCCACCAAGAAAGAGGGCGTGAGCATGGCTCATCATTCAGTACGCTCCTCCGATCTCACGGCCGGTCCCGTTAAGGATTTCGTTACTTCCGCTCCCAAAGACAGCGTGAAGCTGATATCGGAAAATGTCCAGGGCTTTACCGTTGTTCGCGTCGGTAACCGCACGGAGGCCGTCGATTCGATACAGGTGAACCTTGTGAGCACTGCTACTGAGGCTATGGGCAACAAGGTTCTTGCGGCGCTTAACGCCGGCCTTTCCGCCGACTCGATCGCTACCCGCTTCCCCGCCGACAGCGTCTATCCGCAGCTCAACCAGTGGATTCCCCTCTATACAGCCGAGGGCCCGACAAACGCTATCCCGGAGGCTACGCTCGACAGCCTTCGCAGTGCCGCCGGCCGCTATATCATGATCCAGGGCGGTCCGCAGGGTATGCTTATCGGTAAGATCACCGAGCAGAAACCTCCGGTGACCGTCTATGAATATGACGAGGCAACCTACATGCTCGGCCCGAGTGTGAAGACCGTGAATAACGAACGCGCCAAACTTGAAAAATTCCTCCTTGCAAACAAGACTGCAGAGGACTTCTCGAAGAACGCCGCCAAAGCCGGCTATACAGTCCAGAAATTCAACTTCACGCAGTCTACTCCGGCCGTTCCACGCATGCAGGGTATGAACTCCTACTATCCGGAGAGCCGTCAGGTTGTACGCTGGGTGATGATCGAGGGTGAGGATGGCGATGTAAGCCATATATATGAATCGAAAGATGCACTGACTCCCGCGCTCTATGCCGTGGCAGTCGACAGATCGTATGATGAATACGTTCCTCTCTCGAATCCCGATGTGAAGAACATGCTCACCAACGAGGTGCGCGCCTCGAAAGCCGGCGACAAGCTCGTTGAGAAATTCGGCAAGAAAACCCAGAGCCTTCAGAGCGCTGCTCAGGCCATGGGCGTTGAACAGCGCAACGCTCCGCAGTTCCGCTTCGGCGTGAATCCGGGTGTGAACGATCCCTCTGTAATGGGCCGTATCGCCGGCAGCAAAGCCGACAAGAAAGTGGCTATCGTCAAGGGAGAGGACGGAGTTTATGTATATCAGGTTACCGGAAACGGCAAGGAGAACTTCCCCTTCAACGACCAGATGTACGAACAGCAGTACTATCAGTTCGTGAACCCCGATCTGATGCAGATGATCCGCGGCGACAAGAAGCTGAAGAACTCCGTCTATAAGTTCGAGGCCGGCGACTGATTCCGATTTCTCATATCGGCCGCTGACAAATCGGCTGAAAGAAATTTACTGACACAATTTTTCAAGAATATATCGGCGTGCCGGAATCGTGCGATTCAGGCACGCCGTTTTTTATAGAGAATCCGAATATATGAACGACAACAATACAAAGCTTCCGCTGATAGGAATGACGCTGCAGGAGTTGCAGGGGGTGGCGGAGCGCGGAGGAATGCCTAAATTCGTGGGACGCCAGCTTGCCGAATGGCTTTACGACAAGCGCACCGTAAGCTTCGATGAAATGGCGAATATCTCCAAAAAGAACAAGCAATGGCTGTCGGATAACTACGAGGTGGGGCGTTGTGCCCCCTCGAAAGCCACGCGGTCGGCCGACGGCACGGTGAAATATCTCTTCAACGTGGGGAACGGCAACATGATCGAGTCGGTCTATATTCCCGACAAGGAGAGGGCCACGCTCTGCGTGTCGAGTCAGGCGGGATGCAAGATGAACTGCTATTTCTGCGCCACGGGCAAGCTCGGTTTCCGTGCCAATCTTACGGCAGCGCAGATCGTTAATCAGATATTATCGGTCCCTCCGGCTCCGGAGAAGGGTCGCGAGCCTATGAATCCACTCACCAATGTAGTGTTCATGGGTATGGGAGAACCTCTCGACAACTTCAAGGAGGTGCAGAAAGTAATAGAGATCCTGACTGCGCCGTGGGGACTGGCATGGAGTCCGAAGCGCATCACGGTCTCAACCGTTGGCAAACTTCCGCAACTCAAAGAGCTTCTCGACACAACTCAGGTGCATGTGGCTGTGAGCGTGCATACGGCCGACACGGCTCAGCGCGAGTCGATGATGCCCGCTCAGCGAGCCTTTCCCATCAGTTCGGTCATGCGGACGCTCGCCGGCTATGATTTCAGCCATCAGCGCCGTCTCTCGCTCGAATATATTATGTGGCGTGGCGTGAACGATGACATAGCGCATGCCGACATGCTCATCAAGCTGATCGGCAACATCGACTGCCGTGTGAATCTTATCCGCTTCCACCGCATACCGGGCGTCGACCTCGTTCCGAGCAGTGAAGAGAGAATGGTGATGTTCAGAAATTACCTGAATTCCAAAGGTATCACGGCGACAATCCGTGCATCCCGCGGCGAGGATATCGACGCTGCCTGCGGAATGCTGGCCGCGAAAGACTCTGTTTCCTCTATATTTTAACATTTCAGGTAATGCTGCACTTGAGAAATTACCTGCGGTCTCGCATCCTTGGGCGTCTTTTTCCCCTTGCTTCCAGTCACATACCGAGGTATGCTCCTTTCAGCAAGTGTCAAAATCCGCTCCAAGCCTGCGACCCCTACGACCCCGAAATTTTAAGGAACAGAGTCTAAATCTTGATATTCGGCTAAAATTTAGTAAATTTGCGAGTTAAAAAGCATATAAGATGGCAAAACCTATCAGGGTGGGTATTTCCCACGGCGATATAAACGGTATCGGTTATGAAGTGATAATCAAAGCGATATCCGATGAGAAGATTCCCGAACTTTTCACTCCGGTGCTCTTTGGCAGTCCTCAGATTGTGGAGAAGGTGCGCCGCGACCTCGGCGTGGAGCCGCTTCCGATACATATAGTGCGCAATCCCGGCGATATACGCGACGGCAAACTCAACATCGTGGAGGTGGGTGTGACCCACAATGACGTCACCCCCGGAATCCCCACCGAAGTGTCGGGCAAGGCGGCTGTCGAAAGCCTCGAGAAAGCGATCGAGGCATTGCGCAAAGGGGAGGTGCAGGTGCTCGTTACGGCTCCTATCTCCAAGAAGGCTGTTCAGAGCGATGAGTTCCGTTTCCCCGGCCATACCGAATATCTCGAAGAGAAGCTCGGCAGCGAGACCGGCGCGTTGATGATTCTCTTCAATGATTATCTGAAAGTGGCGCTCGTCACGACTCATCTCCCCCTCTCCAAAGTTCCGGCCGCCATCACCCGCAAAAAGGTGTTTGAAAAGATCCGGCAGTTCGAGAGCGCTCTGCGCGGCGACTTCACCTGCGAGCGCCCGAAGATAGCCGTGCTTTCACTCAATCCGCATTGTGGCGACGAAGGTCTTCTCGGCAACGAGGAGCAGGATGAGATCATCCCCGCATTGGAGGATGCTAAGAACAGCGGCATACTCGCTTTCGGACCCTATTCGGCCGACGGTTTCTTCGCTACCGGCGCTTTCCGCAACTTCGACGGTGTACTGGCAATGTATCATGACCAGGGCCTGGCGCCCTTCAAGGCCATTGCCGGAGAGAGCGGCGTGAACTATACGGCGGGACTTCCCTACGTGAGGACTTCGCCCGACCATGGCACGGCCTATGACCTCGCCTGGAAAGGGGAGGCCGATCCCACCTCGATGCGTCAGGCCATCTATAAGGCCATCGACATCTTCCGCAACCGCGAGATTCATCGTCAGGCCGCTGCCAATCCCCTTCGCAAGGCGCGCACAGAGAAAGGGGCCGACAAGACCATCGACCTCTCCAAGGATGAAATTACTGAATAACCGAAAAAACAAGTATAACCCCAAAAGCATGAATTTTGGAATCATAGCGGCCGGCGAGGGCTCCCGTCTCGTAGAGGAGGGTGTGGCATATCCCAAGCCGCTTGTGCCGCTCTGCGGCGAGCCGATGATCGGCCGTCTGATTAGAATATTCCGCGAGAACGGAGCGCAGCGGATCTCCCTGATCGTAAACGAACAGATGACGGAGGTGCGTGAATTTGCTGAGCGTCTGAAGCGCGAACTCCCCATAGAGATAGATATCACGGTGAAGACCACTCCCTCGTCGATGCACAGCTTCTATGAAGTCGGCAAACGACTGCACGGTCATGGCCGGTTTATAGTGACCACTGTCGACACTATCTTCCGCGAGCCTGATTTCGCGAAATATGTCAAGGCGTATGCCGATGCGCCTGAGGATGTGGACGGCATGATGGCCGTGACTACATTCGTAGATGATGAGAAACCACTTTATGTGGCGACTTCGCCGGAAATGAGAATAGTTAGATTCCTTGACGAACCGGTTGGAGAGTTCGCAAGAAACGCGGGGATTAAACAATATGTTTCCGGGGGCATCTATGGTCTCGGCGACAAGGCGGTGGATCTTCTCGACAGTTGCCTGCGCGACGGAGTGAGCCGCATGCGCAACTACCAGCGGGCGCTCGTGGCCGCCGGATTGCGTCTGAAAGCTTTCGACATGGGAAAGATCATAGATGTGGACCATGCCGGCGATATCCGCAAGGCAGAGGAGTTTATCCGCGAGGCATGACGGGCTGATAATCCGGCTGTATAATCTGAAAGAAATAAGACTAACCGAGATGGCAGACATCAAGATAGCGGGAGTGATGCGTGCAGGCGCTTATTCCCCGAATCACATAGGAAATGATGCGGCGATTTTCAACGCCGTGGCCGAACAGCTCAGGAAGAGGGGCTGCGAGGTGAGAATATATAACGAGGAGCAATTCCGGAACGAGACCATCGGCGAGGATATCATCCTCAACATGTGCCGCGAGCGGGAATCGATAGCAAAGCTTGTGCGTCTTGAGGACGAAGGACGGCTCGTGATCAATTCCGGCTATGGAATCGAGAACTGCACACGCGAGCGCATGACGCGTATCCTTCTTGGCAACGGCATCCCTTATCCGGAGAGCCTGATAGTGAATACCAACGAGGATGTACGCGGCGAGCTGGAGAGCCACGGCTTCGCCAACGTGTGGATAAAGCGAGGCGATTTCCACGCCATGCACAAGGAGGACGTGAGCTATTGCCGCCATCCGCAGGAGGCGCAGGAGGTGCTTCATGAATATTTCTACCGCGGAATCAAGCGGGCGGTGATCAACCGCCATCTTGTAGGCGATCTGATAAAATTCTACGGCGTAAGCGGTCAGGACTGGTTCTATTGGTTCTATCCCTTCGACGAGGGACACAGCAAGTATGGCTATGAAGCCATCAACGGAAAGTCACACGGACTTCAGTTCGATCTGGAGAACCTCAAAGCCATGTGTCAGCGGGCGTCGGATATCATGGATGTGAAGATCTACGGCGGCGACTGCATCGTGGATCCCGACGGAACTGTGCGTATCATCGACTTCAACGACTGGCCGAGCTTCGCCCCATGCCGCGCAGAGGCTGCTCCTCATATCGCCAAGTGTGTGCTCCAGTCGATCAGGGAATGGAAAAAGAAATGACTATGGAAGAAAAGGTAAAAAAATCCGAAGGAGAGAAAGAGGCCAAGAAAGAATCGGGCTTCAAGTCATCGTTAAAGTCGATGGATACCGAAGAGACTTTCGACCTTATCTTTTACCGCCCCATAGGCTATATGTGGGCTTTGCTGGCAAAGAAGCTGGGAGTGACGCCCAACGCCATAACAATTGCCTCCATATTCTTGGGCATAGGTGCGGGAGTATGCTTCTATTTCAATGATATATGGGTTAACCTCGCGGGTGTGTTGCTGCTGGTATGGGCCGATTCGTTCGACAGTGCCGACGGGCAGCTTGCCCGCATGACCAAACAGTATTCGCGCATCGGGCGCATTCTCGACGGCGTTAGCGGCGACATCTGGTTTGCGGCAATTTATATCGCCATCTGTCTGCGTGAGAATGTGACTTCCACATTCTTTATGGACCATCGCTGGGTGATATGGGTGGTTGCCGTCGTTACGGGTCTCTGCCATGCCGTGCAGGCTGCCATGGGCGACTATTACCGCCAGTTCCATCTATATTTCCTGAAAGGGGAGGAGGGTAGCGAGCTCGACAGCGCATCGCAGCTATGGCAGAAATATCATGCGCTCAGCTGGAAGCATGACTTCTGGAAGAAGCTGACGCTGATGTTCTATACCAATTACACAGTGGGCCAGGAGAAGCGGACTCCGCAGATGCAGAAACTCCGCGCGGCTTTGCGCGAACGTTTCGGCAACTCGGTGCCTCTCTCTTTCCGCGAGGCATTCCGCGCCAAGAGCAAGCCTCTGATGAAATATACCAACATCCTTTCGTTCAACACCCGCACGTTCGCGCTTTTCGCCGCCATCCTCATCTTCAGGATGCCCTGGCTCTATTTCGCATTCGAACTCACGGTGCTCAACGGCGTTCTAATATATATGATGTGGAGGCATGAGCGCATTTGCCGCTCGTTCCTCGGCAATCTTTCGAAATACAATTGACTATGGACACGAAAGGCATCAAAGGTTTTATATTCGACTACGGCGGCACTCTCGACACCGGGGGCGACCACTGGAGCGAGGTGATATGGCGCGCTTACAACGAGGCCGGAGTAAAGGTGAACAAGGCTGAATTCCGCGAAGCTTATGTGGAGGCTGAGCGCGAACTGGCACGCACGCGCCATATACTGCCGGAGCATGATTTCGGCGACCTTCTGCTCATCAAGATGCGCCTTGAGCTGCAATGGCTCTCCGAACATGGTCTCTTTGCGCCTGCCGAGGTCGAGGATAAGGCAAAACATATCGCCGATATCTGCTATCGCTCGGCAAAGGCGAAGGTATCGGAGGCCGTTCAGGTGCTCGAAGCGTTGAGCCGCAGCTATAAGCTTGTGCTTGTCTCCAATTTCTACGGCAACATTTCGACCGTGCTCAAGGATTTCGGAATCGACCGCTACTTCCCGAAGATCGTGGAGAGTGCCGTTGTCGGAGTGCGCAAGCCGGATCCCGAGATATTCCGCATAGGAGTCAGGGAACTCGGCCTGAAGCCTGAAGAGGTGGTTGTGGTCGGCGACAGCTATACCAAGGATATCGAGCCGGCGCTCAAAATCGGATGCCGGGCCATCTGGATCAAAGGCAAGGGATGGACGGATGCTGAGGATGCCCGCCAATATCCGGATACAATTACGAAAATCGGTGAAATTTTGCCGATATTCGGAATTGAGCCTAATTAACATAGATTAACGAAAGCTATCGATAAAGCTAAAGAATTAACATAAATTGGCTAAATAGGGGTCTTCTTAAGAATGTTTAAGAATTGACCCCCTTTCTTTTTGTTAAAAACAGTTTGCAATCTGCGAAAGAGGTAATAATTTTACGCCCGAATTTCAATCGTTTTATCTCTCCTCGATAAAAGAAAGCAAAAAGAAAATAAATAGCAAAAAGAAAAGAATTATGGCAACTAAAAAAGCAGAAGCGCCCAAAGGGAAACTGGGTGTGATGGTAGTCGGCCTCGGAGCCGTCAGTTCGACATTCATGACAGGAGTGCTCATGGCCCGCAAGGGTCTTGCCCATCCTGTCGGTTCGATGACGCAGTACGACAAGATGCGTGTAGGCAAAGGCGCCGACAAGAAATATCTCCACTATAAGGACATTGTTCCTCTGGCAGAGCTGAACGATATCGTGTTCGGCGCATGGGATGTTTATCCTGCGAACGCCTACGAATCGGCAATCAATGCAGAGGTTCTCAAAGAGAAGGATATCAATCCGGTGAAGGATGAGCTTGAGGCCATCAAACCGCTGAAGGCTGCATTCGACCATAACTATGCCAAACGTCTTGACGGCGACAACGTTAAGCAGTGTCGCGATCGCTGGGATATGACCGAGCAGATCCGCGAGGATATCCGCAACTTCAAGAAAGAGACGGGTGTTGACCGCGTAGTTGTGCTCTGGGCCGCTTCGACCGAGGTTTATGTTCCGGTTGACGAGGAGGTTCACGGCTCGCTCGCCGCTCTCGAGAAAGCCATGAAAGCCGACGACCGCGAGCGCATCGCTCCGTCGATGTGCTATGCATACGCCGCACTTTCCGAAGGATGCCCCTTCATCATGGGCGCACCGAACACCACAGTCGATATTCCCGCAATGTGGGAGCTGGCAGAGAAGACGAAGATGCCTATCGCCGGCAAGGACTTCAAGACCGGTCAGACGCTCGTGAAATCAGGTTTCGCACCAATCATCGGCACCCGTTGCCTCGGCCTGCACGGCTGGTTCTCAACCAACATCCTCGGCAACCGCGACGGTCTGGTGCTTGACGAGCCCGCCAACTTCCGCACGAAAGAGGTTTCGAAGCTCTCCACTCTCGAAAGCATCCTCGTTCCCGAGAATCAGCCCGACCTTTACGGCCACGGCAACGATGAGGACACCCAGTATTATCACAAAGTACGCATAAACTATTATCCTCCGCGCAATGATAATAAGGAGGGCTGGGACAACATCGACATCTTCGGCTGGATGGGCTATCCGATGCAGATCAAGATCAACTTCCTCTGCCGCGACTCTATTCTTGCCGCACCGCTCTGTCTCGACCTCGTGCTTCTGAGCGACCTTGCCGCCCGTTCGGGCCGTTACGGCATCCAGCGCTTCCTGAGCTTCTTCCTCAAGAGCCCGATGCACGATTACACCAAAGGCGAAGTGCCTGTCAACCATCTCTTCCAGCAGTACACGATGCTGAAGAATGCCATCCGCGAGATGGGCGGCTACGAAGCCGACGAAGAGATCGACTGATCCCTGTCACGCCATTGATAAAAATAACAGAACCCGCCTTCCGGAATCAGGAGGCGGGTTTTGTTATGTCAACCCGAAGGGTTGAGAGAGTAGGTGGGGATTACTTGCCGGCTTTGCGGAAGAAAGAGCTGCGGAGCGAGAGGGGTTTAACTGCGCCCTCGAAAGCTGCGCGGGTCTTGGTGTAGCCGTAAACGTAGCTATAGCCGTCGCCCTGCTCTTCGGCGATAGAACCGTTCTCGTTGAGCTGGTAGCTGTAGTTTGTGGTGTGGGTGTAGGGATTCTCGCCATCCTCTGTCTCTTTGACAGAAGCAGGGAGTTTTGCGGTGCCCTTGCCGAAGAGACCTGCCATTGCGAGAACTTCCTCAGCATCTTCCATGCCGATGTTGGTGATTGCCATGGTGTTCTGGAGGAACTTGTTGGCGGTGGTGCCGTAGGTTACCTCGTAGGTCTCTTTCCACTTATCGGTTTCGCCATCCTCAACCTCGGTGGAATTCTCAACTGCGGAGATCATGTTGCCCTCTTTCCAGGTATAGTTCATGGTATACTCCTGCTTGGAAGTGGAGGTTTCACCTTCGGTGAGGTCTTTGTATGTCTCGTTGGTAGAGGAGGAGATGGCGGTGAGGTTGCCGTTGCCGTCGTAAGCGAAATTGATCACGCCGTTGCCGACATACTGATAGCGGTCGGAACCCTCTTTCTCCTCATAGTTCCAGGAAGCGTAAAGCTGGGCGATATAACCTTTTTCGCAGAATTTTACGTTGTAGACGGAAGTCTCGCCGTCATAGTCGGTCTCGGTGATCGTGCCTTTGTCGTAATCGATCTTGAGCGACTGGCTGGCGGAGGAAGAACCAGAGGTTACAGTGCTCAGACGTCCTTTGGAATCGTAGCTGAAAGTATAGCCGTTGATGGAAGTGAGGCGTGAGCCGTCAACTTCGGGAGCGGGAGCAGCGTCGCCCCCGTTGGGGCCGTCATCGTCGCTGCATGAAACAAGGGGCATAGCCAGGACGGCTGCCAATGTGAAAAACTTAAAAACTTTCAAAGTCTTCATTTAAATTAAAAATTTAGGTGAAAATTAAATAGTGAAAATCTATTGTCGGTGTAATTGAATTGCAAGTGTTGTATGTTGCCAAGTTACGTCTGTGACCTTTTACAAAACGGATGCAAAATTAATGAATTGTGCACTAACGCGAACTTTAACCGAGTTAAAATTTGTTAAGGACAATCGCGGCAAGTCCGAATTCTTAGTAAATTTGCGACATGAGAATAGATTTACTGACGGTGATGCCGGAGATGCTGGAGCCGTTTTTCAACTGCTCGATTTTAAAACGGGCACAGGATAAAGGACTGGTGGAGATTGCTGTGCATAATTTGCGCGACTATACCACCAGCCGCCACCGCAAGGTTGACGACTATCCCTTCGGCGGTGAGGCCGGGATGGTGATGCAGATCCAGCCGATCGACGCCTGTATCTCCAAACTCAAAGAGGAGCGCGATTATGATGAGGTGATTTTTACATCTCCCGACGGTGAGCGTTTCGACCAACCCATGGCCAACTCTCTCTCCCTTCTTCAGAATGTGATAATTCTATGCGGCCATTACAAGGGGATAGACTGGCGAGTGCGGGAGCATCTTATTACGAAGGAGATTTCGATAGGCGACTACGTCCTCACGGGCGGGGAATTGCCTGCCGCCGTCATAGCCGATGCCATGGTGCGACTCATCCCCGGGGTGATCGGCGACGAGCAGTCGGCGCTTTCCGATTCCTTTCAGGACGGCCTGCTTGCGCCGCCCGTATATTCGCGACCTGCGGAATACAAAGGGTGGCGTGTTCCCGACATACTCCTCTCCGGCCATGAGGCAAAAATAGCCGAATGGCGTTATGAGCAGGCACTCGAGCGAACAAAAAGACTGCGTCCCGATTTGCTCAAATGAAAAAAATGTATTAACTTTGCGCCACATCAGCCGCAATAGCTCAGTTGGTAGAGCATTTCATTCGTAACGAAAAGGTCGTGGGTTCGAGTCCCACTCGCGGCTCCCGGATTCCCTCTGGTTTAAAAGCCTGAGGGAATTTTTTATTTGAGTCGAATCGGAGCTGGAGATCTCAGACATTTTGGGGCCGTAAAGGTATCTGTCTCCGCGTGACGCATGAGTAGACAGATACTTACAATACTACTTTATGCCCTGTTGTTCATTCTCCTCTTATACCTGCGCACAACAATTATGGTGTCAGGGTAATGAAAACAAAGAACACGCCTGTTCCCAATAACTACTCGCTTTTTCGGGTAAACTACTCGGATAATCGTCGAACTACTCGCCAACTACTCGCTTTTTGTATGTACTACTCGAATATTTGTGGAACTACACGCCAACTACACGTTTTTTCGGGTAAACTACTCGTTTTTACCTTCAACTACTCATTTTTTCCAACTACCCCGGATAGTCACAAACTATCCGAGAACTATCCGTTTTTGTCAGCAATCCGCTAGCGAGAGCCAACTAGTCGTAAAAACTGATAACTAGTCGTGAACTAGTCTTAAATAATGACCTACTACTCATTTTTAGCGCACAACTACTCGTTTTTACTTTCAACTACTTATTTTTTTGGTCTCAACTACTTGTTTTGGAGTTGTAATTACTTATTTTTCGTGTATTTCTGAGTAGAATCTTTCTCAAACCATTTTTTACCGATAGGTTTGATGAGATTATTTTCTGCCAACTCCTTGAGAATATTACCGACCATTTGACCGTTTTGCTCCGGAGTGTTGCGGCTGGGGAGTGTGCCAGCGAGATATTCCATAATGTCGTTGCGCTTGGCGCCATCCCCACCAGCGTTCTGAATATATTGGAGTACCATGTGCTTTATCTTGTCTCGCTCTAAACCGACAACGCGAGTATAACCGGAAAGTTGCTTGGTTTTCTTGGCTACTGTCAGCGAGATACGGTAGTTTGGAGCTTCGCCTTCGATGAGACCGCGCTGAATCATATCCTGCGCGACCGTTTCATCTATACGATGACCCTTCTGGATAGCGTCAAGTGAGATGCAGTCCCAAAGGGTAAGCGAATCATTATTTTTGAGCATGTTGGTGTAACGCTCATCGATGGATGTGCCGTAAATGCGGACAGCTACTTGCTGCTTGTCATTGTCAATCTCATAGTCCGGCATAGGGAAGCGGCGTTGCCATTGCTCTGTGAACATCTTTTTGATGCCACGGCTCACCGTATCAATCATATTGAAATGCACCATCGCCTGGCAAAGACAGTCGTTGCGGAAGAACTTCTGCGGCTCATCCGTGCTCAAAACCTCTTCCAATGACCCAGGGATGAAAGAACCGGCATTGGAGTAGTAAAGAAAACCGGGATTCTCAACGAAGTTGATACGCTGCTGGAGTTGGTAATTCGAGTGTGCGATACAGTTGTGAAGTGCCTCACGGATGGTGTAGTCATCGTACTGCTTCATCGTGTCGGGGAAAAGCGTTCCGCCCGGCATCTCACGCAATGTCAAATTGTGAATCTTGGCAAGGATCTCATCGACTGTCAATATGTATGGCACGGAGAAATGCTCATAATCAACAACATCCTTGTTCTTGTCGCGTAGCGTCCAAGTAACCTGCACGACAGCCGGCCTCAGCAGATACTCCGAAAAACTCTTGCCTAAAAGGATGATGGCTGCACGTGTCAGCTTGCCGTCAATCATAAGACCGCATTTGCTGAGAAACTTTTCATCTGACCAACCGTTGACTTCGGCAACCGGAATCCTACTATGCACCTTTTTGAACATCTTGCGGGCTTTTGCAATTGCAACCTCATCAAGGTCATCGAGCGATGCGTTGGGCACAATCTCGGCAGACCAATCGTAATATGGTGTCTGATTGCGTATTTCATCTTGCTTCGACTGATTAAGCGGTTTCAAACTTTCGCCGTCACGACCGTAAGCGATACCTTTCCACTTCATCACGATATTTCGTGGTGTGGCCGGAATCTTGAACATCAGTATGCGCTTGCCGTCAACTTCGACAGGAATAATCTCGCGGAATGTCTGACCGTCACTCATGTTATTAGTGAGGTCATGCTTCACCTTGTTCAGCGCCCCCTCGCCATCCTTATAAGATGTGCCGACTATCTCATGCTTCTTTTCATCGTAGCCGAATACCAGCCACGCAAAAGGAAGAGCACGCAAATTCGCCTCGTTGCTCAAAGCCGAGAAATACTTACCGAGATCATCGAAGTCGAAGTTATTCTCCGCCTTCTTGAACTCCATCACTTCCGATTCCTTGTGCTGAATCAACGAGTGAAAAAGCTGCCTGTATGTAGAATTATCTGTAATCATAATTTTAAATTTCTGAATTCATTATCCATATGACACTGGCATTTTCAAAACATCATTTTAGCTTCATTCGAGATACATAACCTTCGTCTGAAATCTACTCTCGATATTATTAGGCGTAGCCTGTTCAAGCATAAATTCCGTAACACCATCCCTTCGATATCTTGCAAACCGGTATCCATCTTCCGCTCATATGCAGTCTCCGGCTGTACATTCTCTCTTTTGTGAATATATTCCTCGAATTTGGCCATATGATATTCTAACTAACAGTGTTTTGAGCAATATTCTATTTGTTTAGGAAATATACTCTCGATATGTCGGATTACTTCCTCGCACACCTCTTGATAGTCTTTATTTGTCATAGGGGATTGTTCACTTCTCCAGCCACCATGCGATAAATCATTAATTAAAGTGTACGTTTTTTTATCCATTGGGATGTATTGCTTAATGTATTCAGCTATACTGTCATCATTTACTTGGATGCTGTGAAATTTTGTAAGCGTTTCTATTATATGCCTTATTGAATTGGGGGTTGTATGAGTAGCTTTTGCACCACATCTAGCGACTTTATAGATGTCAATTAAGTGACTAATGTATGGTACAGCAAAATTAACATTTAGAGGCTCTATTTCATCATCTGAAAGTAGTAGAGCATTAGAAATAATTTTGTTTTCTTTGAGAATTCGCATAAAGTCATTATTGTGGGTGAGAACAATGAATCTATACTTATTCCCTATTTTGGGTATAATATTTTGTATTTCACGAATTACTCCGCTCATAGTATAGACATATGTAAAATCCATACTTGATATAGGATCATCAATGATAAAGAATAGGCGTTGATAGTCTTCGTCTTTATTTATTTTTATATGCGCGTCTCCTAAATAGTAAGCGAACGCAATTATACTTTTTTCACCTTCACTCAGTACCTTTCCTGTTTGACCTTTTTCTAATTCGCGTGAATTGAAGATTAACTGAAAATTATCTGAATTAAGCGTGTATTTACCGACAAAAAAGTAGTCCAATACCCGACGAATTGTTTCTGCCACAATTTCTTTTTTGCTTGTTTTCTCTGTCTCTCTTTTCTTGTTTATATCTGCCTGAAGTTTAGTATATTCCTGAAGTAATTGTTTCCGTTTTAGGATCTTTTCTCTCAGACACGTACAAATATGAACGGAAGCACTCTTACATATTTCTCGTCTCGTAGCAAGATTTTCGTTCGAGATTTTACCTTTTCTGTCGTTAATTCTTTTTACTGTTACATTATTAGCATTAATTAACGACTTTAGCTGAGCTATCTCTTTGCTAAGTTTATTAATTACATCATAATCTAAAACTATAGGGATATTTAGTGCTTTAATTTTATTCTCAAGAAGGGATGATAATTGTGTGAAAATATGTACAATATTCTCAATTTGGATTGGTTGCAGTTCTTGGTCCTCAAACGATGGAATGTAATCATGTTTGTATTTATCGAATATTGCCCGCTGTCGTTCGGCTTTATCTTTTAATGAAGATAATTCAGAATGAATGGATTTTAGATGTTCAATTTTTATTCTAATGTTTTTGATCGCCTTTGTTTCGGTATTATTAAAGTACGCAACATAACTATCAATTAATGCTAATGCGCTGTCCGAATATTGTTGCCCACAGAAAGGACATTCCTTATTAACATTAAATTTTAACCCCGATTCAATAAATGTTTCCTTGTTGCGTATCTTGTTCTTAAAATCATCTGCAACTTTAGTCACCGAATACTCAAACGCTAAAATTTGGATAATTTCTTCAATTATATCCAAATTGACATTTGGATATAAAAGCGAAGGGACATCTAATAAATTTTCAGGGATGGCCTTCACTTTATTATATGTTTCAATAGCGCTCTCAAACGATTTGATATCCGTAGATTGTGTATATTTATCTGAATCTAAAATATATTTCAAGTCCAAATAGAATTTATATTCCTGCAACCTTGATAATGGAATGCTACCTAATTTTTCTTGCTTGAAGTTCTCTACAAATTGACTTATTTCGTCTTTAAGTGCGCTACCTTGTTCAGTTATTAATTTCAACCTTTTTTCATCTTCAGACAAATCAATATTTGCTTTGCCTAAAATAAAACCTGTGATGTTAGAATCCTTCTCAAAATTAAGTGCACGTATATTTTCTTCTACGTAATCGTATGTAAAAGTATGATAAATATAGTAAGTTTGTGGAATTATTGGGCACTGAGACCTATTAATATTTATTTGAACATCTTCCTTGTCGCCTGATTCATCAGATATTTGCCATGAGAAAAATGCCTTATTGGAACCAAAACGAATAAGATAATTCGTTGAGCAAATTCCGTCTGTAACGGTAATTTTATTACCTTCAAGCAACCTGAACATTCTGCTAAGGAATGTTTTTCCACTACCATTATTGGCGAATATGCCAATTCTGAGTGTGTTAGTTGTTAGCTCGCTATCAAGAAATTTGAAAGGAGCTAAATTTTCGCATCGTATTCGTGTCCGAATTGACTTTGACATATCTTAACAAGTGAGTTGTAAACCGAGTTTGACTTTAATCAGATTAGTCAAGCGACTCTGGCTCGTCATCGTTTTCTGAATCTTCTCCGTCTACCTCATCTGAAGTTATAAAGCCAAGGAAGATGCGAAGGAAAGCGGTGTCCTTGAAGAAGAAGTTCGGGTCATCTTCAAGTTTTTCGGTGATGAAGTCAAACCCGAAATTGGCATACTCTTCCATCTTGGTTATCAATTGGTCGACAACCTTTGATGGTTTGATTTCACCTTTGTCGAGGGCAATTAAATCGATATCTGTTCGGGCTATAAGCGAAGCAAACATATACTCTCTTAAGCGAGGATATGAGGTGCGACCAAGACGGCTCTCTTGTGTTCCCCAGTTGGAGATTGCCCATCCAAAGTGTTTACGTTTGGATTTATCCGGGTTCAAAGGCTTGGTCTGGTTGTAGTATAACCCGATGAAGAAGGCCAAGATGAACACTTCATAGCCAGCTCCAAAGATTTTACCTCGAACATCGGTAAACCCGGAAGTTCCTTTACCATAGTCCGAAAGGATGTTGATGATGGGATCCTGATAGCGAATCTCCCATTCAGGGTTTCTCTTACCCCAAAGTTCGTATAATGATTCCATTGTTACTTTATCTTTTCTATGAGTGTACGAACAGTAGCCATGTTGGTAGAATCGAAATTCTCAGCTTTTTTGATCCGATAAACCGTGCAAGTGAGTTGATTGATTTCGTCTTTCTGCAAAACGCCGCGTTCAAGAAAATCTTTAGTCACGATTATGCACTGTTTATGCAGTTGGTTGATGATGTTGTAGAAATCTTTCTCTTTTGAGTCTCCAAAAGAAGATGTGGCAGCATCGAAAATCAAGGGATAGTCTTCGTCTCGTTTTTCCGACGTGAAATCGGAGATAGCAAAGAGAACTGAGATATACATAACAGTTTTCTGTGAGCCAGAAGGACGAGTGATTTGAGTGCCGTTAGAACTGAATAGTTTAATCTCAGTAGAATCTTCTGCGGTTTGAACAAGATGAATTTCTCCATGGAAATCTTCTGCACTCAATTTGACAAGATACTGGTTGGCTTTCTCTTCGAGTTCACTCAAGAAGCGAGAAAGATTCTCTCTTTTTGCTGATAGGAATGCTGCTGCAATCGCTTCAAATGTCCTATGTACGTCTTTGAGAATAACGGCTTGAGAATTTTCAGGATTTAGGGCATCCTGTTCTTTCTTTAGCTCTTCGTATTCTGCTTCCTTTAGATTGAGGCTATGTTCGAGGTCAGCCTTACGGGTAATGGCACGTTCTTTCTGTTCAAAGAGCCCCTTAATATTACCGAAGTCGGCATCGAGTTCTTGCTCAGATGCATTTTGGGAGATAAGCAGACGAGCTTTGTCATCTGCTAAATCTTGAATCTTTCTTTCAAGTTCGGTTACTTCGCTTTGTAAACGGGCAACAAGTTCCTGACGGTCTCTGATTAAAGTGGGAATTTCACCAATCTCAGCTTCGCGGCTACCGCTAAGTGAAATACTCAGATTGTGGAGAGCTTCGATATATGATGAAGAGAATGGTGATTGATCTTCCAATTCCTTCTTCTGACTTTCTGCATGAGCTTTTGCCTCAGCATGGCGCTTGTACTCTTCAAGCTTATTAACCATGAATTTGTAGGCTTCACTGCCTTCCTCAGCAACACGACCACAGACCTTGCAAATATGGTCATGAATCATTTCTTCCATGGTTTCCTGATTAGGAAGATACCAGGGTAATTCAGTGGCGCCGTTTACCAGTGCTCCCTGAATTTCTTTTATAGCCTCCAGTTTACCGAGGGCCTTAGCCCGTTCGCGGTCAAACTCTTTTTCAAGTTTACGTTTTTCCTTACTGAAAGCAGAACTTTTCTTTTTGAACTCCTGAAGTATTGGCATAAAAGCGCAGAGAATCCACATACGGTCAAGGAGACTATGATTGTAGTCTACACTCTGAATAGTAGCGGCAAGACGGTTGCGTTTTTCTTCAAGAGAACGTAAGCGTTTTTTGATATCCTGATAGCGTTCCGATGCTTCTTGATTTTGTTCGAGATCTTCAAGCTTTTTGCTAAAGATTTCAAGAGCTTTCACCTTGTCTCGTATCTCAGACTTTATCTGAGAAATCTCATTTAACAATGCTGTAATGCGGAACCCAAGCTCCTTCGCCTGTTTAGCAACTTTTCTGTCTGATGTGAGTTCTTTGTTGTAAGCAGCATTTGATTTAGATTCAAACGCAGCTGTAAGGTCAACAAGATCATCAAATTTTCTGATGTCGGAAAATTTATCGACAAGTTCCTTAAGCGAGGTCTTATTATCAAAGACATTCAATTCAGATTCTCCCTTAAACATACTGTAGCGCTGGATAAACGTATCATAGCAGTGTTCAATGAGAGTCTTGCCATTGACGTTGATACGTTGCACACCATCACTTTCATAGCCAATGTATTGGACTTTGCTCAAAGAGAACCCATTTTCGGTTTTAGTAAACGTAAACGTCTTTTCAACACTCTTTTCTCCAAAATGGTCGAATACCATAGAGACAGATACTACATCTTCATCACCAACCTCCATCTGTGACTTGCGCATTTCGGATATGGATTCAATTGATGCTTTATCTGCTGTTGTGTTCAGTAGCCATTGAATGGCTTCGAAGAAGGTGGTCTTTCCATCGCCATTGTCACCGACAATAATAGAGAGTCCATCCGAGAACTCAAATCTATTGTTGTCTCCATAATAGCTTCGGAAATTCCGTATGCGGATTTCTTTGATTATCATACGTTTTCTTTTAGATAGTTGTTTACTTCACGCCAAATTTCATTTTGGGATGATTTATCGTGCAACCCCTTGATGATTCTTGCAACGGCATTAATGACATAATTATCCGAGACCAGAGCCTGTGATAAGGTACTGAAATCGGCTGCTGTGTATTTGCCGAACTCCATAAGCTGTGGGTTGATAAGGACGGCCTGGAGCATCTTGTCGCTATTTGTTATGTATGCCATGGTTTTAGAAAAGTGACAAATTATAATACGATAAAATTGGTTCTAACTCTTCATATGCGTAATCGGCATTTTCAGAAAGCGTTGCAAAATCACGCACACGTTTTAATTCTCCTTTAAGGAGATTCCGTTCCATGATATAGCTCTCTGATGCCGAGGTAACCTCAGGAACCACAACAAGATCATGGATGATGGCCATATATTTATCCGGATGTTTGCGAAGAATACGGCCACGGCGTTGTATGAACTGACGCGGATTTCCTGTAGAGGCACAGAAAATTGCCAATTCACTTCTGGGTACATCTACGCCTTCATCAAGGCACTTCATAGATGTTAATACCTGCAATTCTCCTGATGCGAAATCACCAAGTATTTTATCTCGCTCTCCAATACCGGAAATAAACTTCTTAACAGTAATGGTTGGGGCAATATCGGCAACAATCTTTGTGTAGCTATCTATCAAGTGATCAGGATCATCAATCACCTCAGAAACAACATCGATGTCGCTGACGGTTCTGTCTTGTTCTCGATCATCAGGTTTGTTCCCTTCAGGCACATAGACCAGAGTATATTTTAGATTCCCCTTTTGGGAGAATCGTTCCTCTAATATACTTTTGAAAACGGTTTCCTTGTTCAACGCCTTGTGAATTATCCTTTTGCGCTTAAGGAGCAGAGCCATTAAAACATCACTCGCACCGGGAAAGCTCTCAGAGTCATAATTATAAAATTTAGCTAATTGAAGTGACACCTTCATATATTCAGCCATTTCGGAATCCGTAAGCTTGACGATATGAGGGAAATATTTATACCTGCACAAGTATCCTTTATCAATGGCATCTCTCATACTAAACTCAAACGTATAATTGTCGCCATGGCATCCGAAGAAGGTTTGGATTGCTACGTTACCAGTCTCGTCAAATTGTCGATCTGGTGTCGCAGACAACCCTATACGGCGAAGGAATTTTACACCTTCCATCTTATCAAGAATGCGCTTTGATCCCATATTATGCGCCTCATCTGCTATAAATAATAGACGCTTGGTTGCTTTTGGGCCGAATGTCGTTAATTCATAGAAGACATTGTCTCGAGCAAAAGAAGCGTAGGTCGAGATAATTATATATGAATGAAGCTCATTCAGTTGCTCATTTAATTTTATAGCATCAATTTCCTTCTTCCAATTAGGATTTTTGGAGCATACTTTAACAATATTAGCAAATCCAAATTTACGGCATTCATCTTCCCACTGGTTTACCAATGTTATAGTGGGGACGAGGATAATTGCCTTATAGAAATGGGACTTATTGTAGATTTGGAGCAGACAATTCAATGAAGTAAGAGTCTTACCTGTGCCTGTTGCCATCGCGAATAATCCTCGTTGAGCCGGAGAATTGTTCTTCCATTTCTCAAAAGCTTCAATTTGGTATTCTCGAGGTCCCGATGGGAATGGGAAATGTGGAACATTAGTCTCTGTAATTACTTGAGCCTTCTTCCTTTCAATAGCACCTCGAACACGCTCCTTGGCTTTATTCAATGCGTGAAGAACGGTAGCTGGCATACTTGTTGTGTCTTTCTCGGCAAGAAACTTTTCTTCATCCTCAAGAAGTTCCGTCATCTCTTTAGCCTCAAAACCGGCAACTATTCGATTCTTTACTTGATCTATTTCAAGGTATCTAAGAGATTCATCTTTACCGTAAAATATCTGATTGAAGGATTTGATTGTATCTTCGACTCTTGCTTCATCTGCTCTTCCATTCCAATCACATGCGATTGTCATACTTTCCATATTCTGGACAAGAGCTGTATATGAGAAGTTTACAGATCCTTCAAAACTCACCTTGTTGAGACCATCTGAGAATAATCCATACTTACTATGAGCAATACCTACACCACCTTTAGGCGCAACAATCTTGATATCGATTCTCTCGTTACGAATGAGCCATGACAAGCACTCAAAAAAATGTTTGTCTCTCTTCGAAAGAGTGTAATTTAGAGTTTCCAGATCGGTCAAATCAATAAAGGGCAATACTCCTGGTTCAGACGCCAAAGCAATACAAGATTGATCTTCTGTGCTTAAAATGTCGTTTATGACGAGACGCATTCTACCACCATTGTATAGAAAAGCTGCGAAGCCGTCAGATAAGACATTGATGGCGGAACTCGAAAAGAAGCCAAGCATCAAATCGAAAGATGTGGCGTTGCACAAGCACTCGGAGAAGAAACCAATTGGTTCCCACTCTGAATGAGACTTATATCTCAAACCATCAGGCCATATTACATCTGTCTTCAGCATGGCTATATGAAACAGTTAGCGCAGAATGCGTCGTTATCAACATCACCAAGCATATCAATCAACAAACCTGAGCCTGCTTTCTTTTGGGCTTCCTGCTTTCTAATGGCATCAAGTTTGATTTGGCGAATACGCTCCGGTTTGATTAATTCTTCGAGACTTTCATTTTGGTTCCATGTATAACCATCCTTCTCGAACTCCATTGCTTTTGCAAAGAGGTCGGGATGTTGTTCATAGAGCCATATCCATTCGATTTTCTGCTGGAAGAAGCAGAAGTAGCACCCTGAACGGCTTCGGTTATATGTGCCTTTCTTGCCGTCAACCTCGAACTCAATTGGTTTATAATAGGCCGGAACACCAACACCACTATCTTCCAGAATACGGAAAATATCTTCTTTGATAAGGATGTCATCATTATCCACTAAAGGAAATTCATCGAGTTTTCCCACTGGATAGTCTGTTCCCTTAAGAAATTCAAAAACAGCACGATTAAAAAGTTTCACATCTATGTCCATCAACGCGGTGGCTTTCTTCGCATAGAAGAAGGCCTTTGTCAAGGGATGGTCAAGAATCTTCGTGAGCTGTTCTTTGAGACTGTCGGGGGCCAGCCCAAGATAGATTTCCTTGAAACGTCCGATATTATTCTTATGTATAACCGTATGAATAACATCGATGCTCCAAATATTTTTCCTGAAGGGGAAAATTGCTTGAATATTCGGTTTCGTTGACACATAGCCCTCCCGGTCCTCATCTCCTCGAATTCCCACGTAAGAGATGGTAGGCAAATCACCGACAAACCGCTCCATTTCTGCAAGCTTCATTTTTTTAGTGCACCATCTTTGTTGAGGGGACGGCAGGAAGTTTCCGGAAGCCTTCAAAAAATGCTCAAAAGGCGTTGGCTCAGGACTGCCTTCGGCAGCTCTGAGGCGAATTATTCCACCAAGGAATGATTCAAGGCGATTGATTAACAGTTCTGTTTCCTCGAGTTCACAACCGGTGTCAGAGTTGTAATACTCAATTTTGAGGTCCGGGTATTTGGACTTCATATATATTGCGAGAGCTGCGCTATCTTTACCTCCTGATATTCCTAACACATGCCTTACCATAGTTATTTGATTTTAGTGTTCAGAAGTTTCAACAACACGCAAATGTCAAGATCATCATCGCCAGATAGCTGAGCAGACAATGCCGAGATCATTCTTTCGGCCCTATCCTTTTTTTGAGCGGGGAGCCTGTATGTTTGGGAATGAGAGAATGAGCCACTGCTTGTTGCCAGCTCAAAGTTGAACGCTTCCTCGCCTTCTGTTATAGTAGCGTCATTAGAGATGGCAGATGCCCTCTCCAGTTCACTTAGCAGATAAAGAAGATTCTTAACGAGAAGACCTTCCTCGCTGTCCTTAGTTTCATCAAGCCGCTTGTCATTTACCACCATGCAAATCTTTTCAAAGAATTCCTTGCGTGTTTCCGAAGCTGAGAGCACTCGTTCAAGGAAAGACTTGCTTTTCGGGGTCAATACCGCCGCATTAATTGTTGAATAACGGTTGCTAATAATTGCTTTATATTCATCGAAATTTCGGGGAAGACCAAGATGCTCAATTACCTGCCCCTCTATTCTGTCAATAAAAAGGTCATAACAAGTATTGAGATCTCGAACAGCAGTGCGAATCAAGTCAAGATACTGCCCGACAAATTCTTCATTATTGAAATTACGATAGCCCAACGCTTCAGGAAGATCTTCAAAGAAGGTCTTTGCTGGGTCTTGAGCTTTGGATAACACATCTCGAAACTGAGCTGTAAAGGGATTGTCAAATTTACGGGTGTGTTTCGCGTAATTGTTTAGAGTTCGATAGAAATGGAAGAACGGTTTTACGGTCTCCATAAGGGAATCCGAAGAAACACCGATACTATCATCTTTGCGAAGGAACTGGCGATAGCGTTTGAAGAATTCTAGACGCACGCCCGAAACATCAAAGGCTTTCACAGAGAAATCCTTGAGCCTCTTTTGAAGAAGTTCAAATACTTCCTTGTTTATTTTGAGCACAAAGAAATTACCATTGTATAATGCAAAATCTTGTTGATTTACATAAAGGAAAATTGGAAGCCAAAAGTCAATGACTCCCTGCTTAAGTTTATATGGTTTAGTCTGAAGAATTCGGACAAGTTCAGTCAGCCGTTTTGGTTTATCGACAGAACTATGTAAAAATCTGGCGCAAACTTCCCACAAGGTTTGTAATTCGGGAGTTGTCGGTGCACCAAGAATCCAATTACCATTTTCGTCTTGACGGTGGATTCCTGATTCACGGAAAAGAGTATAGTAGATGGTCTTCTCAGGAGGAAAGTTTTGCTCTGGATATCCAAAGTCGGGTTCATCGCTATGAAGAAGCATCGCGTCGAGAAGATTCACTCGTGCCAAAGATATAGCAGAACTTAGCCTTTGCTTGTTGAAGAGCTCATTCTTTATAATTGGAGTCTTGTCATAAACGACGCTGCAAACCAAAGAAACAAGCCTGTTTAAATCTTTCAAAGATTTAACGCACCGCTGTTCTCCGTGAAAATACCATGCTATAGAACTATTTGGAGAGATTATTTCATCATTTATGGCTGCATTGAGTTTTTGTTCCTCATATTGTTTCTGATTACTTAACTCCGCAATAGCTACTCTGTCATCGACAGCAACATTATCAATTACATACTGTATCTTTTTGATTGTATGCAAATGTCTTACAATGATATCTGTATTTTTGAAATAGGCATATATGTTTGCCCCGGAATTTTTGTTTGCAGAAAGGCGCTGAATTTCAGATTCGATATCTGACAGTGGGAAAATCAGATGAATGAAGCCATCAATATCTCCAGTCGGCTCTTCAATTGTACCTTCATTAGCAATCTTAATTTCAAAAAATCTGGGCGTACCGGTTTCATAATAAGAGGCATTTGCTACAACTGCCTTCTGGCGAATGTAGCCGCCGATTTCTTCTATAGAAAGGATAGGACGAGGCACGACAGAAGATGCCTTGTAAAGTTCATCTTCCAAATCAAGATTAGTTCCCTCGAAGAGTATGTATTGATTTTTATAGGAAGCAAAGCGAATTAACTTATGAGATGAGAGCCAGTCAATTATGGCTTGGGGATTTGAGATGCCTAAAGCGTAACGCCCATAAGTTGCGAGAAAGATCTTGTCAAGTTTAATACCATTAAAGAATATATTGAGTAGTCCAATGGTCTTAATAACATTAGAACAATCAATTATAAACTCTGAGGCGCACTCGCTGTTCTCAATCCTTTCCAACGCTACAGAGATGGCGCGCCAGCCTGTAGAATCTGAATTAGATTCCGTTAATGCAGAATAATAATGGTATTTCAGATAGTCATATACTCTTGCCAAATTATAAGTGGTGTTGACTGATTCAACGAACGACTTCAATGAGTCTGGACCAGCCGCATTAAGGAAGGAAAAAAGGCTTCGTTCGTTTTGACCGTAACGTTGAATGGCCAATGTCAGGCATATCGCAGATACTGCATCAAGAGGATACAAACTTAAGACGGTCTTGTATTTTAAAGTATCATTAGTTACTCTGCTTGAGATTGCATGGTTATATATCTGTTGAAAACCATCTTGTGATGCTTCCGCAATACGTTTGCGCCTATTAACAAGCTGTTGAGCAGTAAGATAAAGTAGCTGTTCTACCGGTTCGACAAACACGACTTCCTCAAAACGCCCTTTGACTTTCTGCCATTCATTCTTTTGACTAACAGTAAGTTTATGGGCGTAAGAACCGAAATTCTGATGGAGAGTAGTCAGCAATAAGATATTACGGCTGGGAACATTGACAAATTCAGCTAACTTCTGTAGGAAATAAAGTTCTTTTTCAGGATTATTGTTTGCCGCATGTTCCAGAATCTTTCCGAATTCATCGACAACAATAACCATAAACTTATTCTGGCTGCGCAACTTTTTATATTTTGCGTTTAATGCCTCAAATATATTATTCTCCTCAGAATCGAGTTTTTGGGAAAGAAGTCGCGAAAGAGATGTGTAGTCACCAACAATATTAAGGAATTCGAAATCCTTTGCATTATTGAAGACTCCATGAGAGGCTATCATCCTGCTCGCCCTTGTCTTCAAGTCTTCTTCTAAAGCTAATAAGAAACTCGATTTGCCTGTTCCGTAGGTGCCAATCAGTGTAAATGAATGGTGACCTGCATCAAAGCCATTCACAAGGCTCGCTACAACGAGTCTGGCATTCTCAGTTACAATATAGTTGAAATCGCGAACCGAGTTATGTTCTATGTTGACAGATGGAATATAGCTCATATAGCGTTGTAATATGAATCAAGAATTATGCTTGGCTCCAACTCAGCCAAAAGCTGAACATTTTTAACTCCACTATTATCTGTGAATACAATTGAACGTGAATACTTTGATTCGATTCGCTTTATTGCTTCTACTAAGTCCGGCAACGACATGCAAAAAATCAGTGCCAAGTCTTGGAGCTTATCGAGAGATAAAGTCTTATCTTCGTTCGAATAATCTATCATAGCATATAAAAGCACTTCGTCCGAAATCTCAGTATTGTTTACCTGACGGAATACAAAACTGTCATTACCCCTCCGAATAATAAGATTAAGATCGAGCAGGAGTGAAGAAAAATCTTCGATGGTTTTAAGATCGGTTGGCGCAATATAGCTTTTTAGAAGGACACCGATATCCTTCTTTACGGTATTTTCATTATAGACATTCTTCTGTTCAGGTACAGAGCACTTTCTTTTTACAAAAGCTTGTACCTCAATTTTGGAAAATTCTTTTTTCTCGCGTTGATACTCAAGAAAGAGAAGATTATAAATGGATGCAATACTCGATTTAACGAGAAGATAATGGAGAATCCAAAGAGTGTTCAGATCTTCAGTGAACTTGTCTCTGCCTTCTTCATCATCAAATAAATATTGCGCCAAGGATGTTGGTTCATCGGCTGTTGTCAAACAAAATGCTCGAAGCCAGAATCGAATGGATGCGACCATATTCTTGCCCACACCAAGTCTAACAACACTGTTTGTGTCGCTAAACTTACCTCCAGCACGAAGGAAATCATATCCTTTTTTCAGCCAAAGAGATTTGCATTGAAATGATTCGTGTCCCGAAAAACTATATCTCATACATCTTACTTGGTTGGTCTTAATAAATCACGTATATCGACATTCAAAGCAATAGCTATTTTTCCGAGTTGCGCCAATGAAGGCTGGCCCTTATTGGAACACCATCGTGAGACAGTATTTTCACTTACATTGAGATACTCCGCTAACCATCGATTTGTCTTTTTATGGTCAGCGAGTATAGCTTTGATGCGATTTTCTGCGGTATAAATTTCTGTTTGAGTCATATCGATTATCTATTATGTGCAAATTTAGCAAATACAATTGGAATAATCACTATATTATGGTGAAAATCATGCATATTATTTCATGATGCTTCGAGAAATGACTGACTTAATATCAAGGAAGCCGCAAATTCTTTTGTCACTATCCAAATACCGGGAGTGGGATACTAAAGTCCGAGTGGTGGCATTGAGTCGATGGCGGCTTGTTTGAGGGAATCGACGGCGCGGGTGTATTTCTCGGTGTGGGCGAGGCCGCTGTGTCCAAGGATGCTGGCTACGGTCTTGATGTTGGCTCCGTTGCTGAGGAGGTTGGTGCCGCAACTGTGACGGGCGCAGTGTCAGGTGATGTGTTTCTGGATACCGGCGCGGGCCACCCAGTGGCGTAAGGCTTTCAGGCACATGGTGTGGCTGCTAGCGACAAAAAATATCGAGGATCTCGGGGAGCTCGAGGAGCCCGATTCGTTCGGAAATATAGGGAATCTCGATTCGTTCAGGAAGCGCGGGGAGTTGGAGGGTTATCGAGAGGAGGCGGGCGGTTCGATTGGGCGGGTGCCGTTGCAGTTGGGGTAGCCGCTGCATCCCCAGAATTCGCGGCCCTGTTGTTGGCCCTTCTTCTGCAAGCGTCTGAGCATGGGCTTGCCGCATTTCTGACATTGAGGCGCACCTCCCTCCGCGGCTTGCGTTTTGCGGGCTTCGAGACGTTCGGCGGTCATGTTCTCAGTGAAGCCGCCGTTCTTGCGGAAGCTTTCAAGCCGGTTTTGAATCTGAGCCTGAAGTATTTTGTTTTCGCGGAGGCACAGAATCAACAGCGCATTGGCCACAGTTTCGGCCCGGTCACTCTCTATCCACCGACTGAATTTGTTTTTTTGGCTCAGTATATGTTTGGCGGCATCATGCAGATAATCGGCCGAATATTTTGGATCGTCGAGTCGCAGTTGCCAAACTGCCTCGTGGTCGGGATTGCCGATGGACCATACATCGCCGTTTCTGCGCAACAGGAAATTGAAAAGGTCGCCCTGTAATTCGTCGAAACTCGCTCGTGCCACGTCGAGGAGTCGCATCTCTGTTTCTATAGATGTGGAATGTCGGGCGGATCCTTCGGCGATATTTGCCACGCCGCAACGTGCTGCCATCACCATCTGGTCGTAAAGACGGCGTCCCGGATCCAGACTATAATCTATGAATCGGTCGCAGAAATCCTGGGTAGCAAGCTGAATAACATTGGCTAAGATCCAAGAACTCAGCCAATGATATGATTGAGAAAAACGGATATTAACGCCCATAACTTAATTGGATTTGATTTCGCGAGGTATTGGTCTGGAAGGAGAGTGGCGCAAAGAGTGGCAACGCGAGAGTATTTCTTTGAGGGCTAAGTTAATGAAAATTTTTCAGGAAGCAATGGGAGCCGCTCGGGAATTTTTTTGATTATCGAGATTATCGAGATTATCGAGAAACTCGGGGAACTCGGGAATCTCGGGGATCTCGAGAAATCGGGAATCTCGAGATTCTCGAAATTTATCTCGAGGAGCCGGAGCGGGGCGCAGCGTGTTTTGTTTTGCTGCTTTGCGATAAATTTAATATCTTTGTCTAAGCAACGGCGAAGCGATAGGAAAGGATCTGCTTCTAAGTTGGCAATAAAAGGGTTTTAATCAAATATCAACAAAAATCATCATATCATGAAAAAGGAAATCAACAGCGCGAAGGCGCCGGGAGCTATCGGGCCTTACAGTCAGGCTGTGCAGTCGGGAAATCTTATCTTCGTTTCGGGACAGCTCCCCATCGATGCCACTACGGGCGAGATGCCTGCCGATATCAAGTCGCAGACCCGTCAGTCGATAGCCAATATCAAGGCGATACTGGCCGAAGGAGGGGCAACGCTCGACAATGTGCTCAAAACTACGGTGTTCCTCGCCGATATGGAGTATTTCGCTCCGATGAACGAGGTGTATGCCGAGGAATTCAAGGCTGTCTATCCGGCACGTTGCGCTTTCGCCGTGAAGGAGCTTCCGAAAAAAGCCCTCGTGGAGATCGAGGTTATCGCCGCTCTTTGAAACTTAGACACTGAATTATAACAGAGCCTCAAACTTGCTTTGAGTCGGAATTATCAATAATTTAAGTTTCGCGTGTATAATATAACTGAAATGTATTTGATTGCGGCGGACGCATCTGGGGTGCGTCCCTACAGCATTGCATCTTGAAAGGTTAGCCAACACTGAGTCGGTGGATGTAGGGACGCATCCCAGATGCGTCCGCACCCAGCCGTTCCCGAAGCAAAAAGATCTATATATTAATATTTTATATAGGCCATTTATACTTGCGAAATTTGAGTCAATAAGTAAATCAAAAGGAAGTGGTATCATACCTTCAGATAGAGAAGCTCACCAAGTCCGTCGGCGACCGTGTGCTGTTCGCCGACGTGACTCTCGGTGTGTTCGAGGGTGACAAGATCGGCATCGTGGCCCGCAACGGTGCCGGTAAATCCACATTCCTCAATATTATCTGCGGGCGCGACGATTACGACAGCGGCAACGTGGTGTTCCGCAACGGCCTCCGCGTCGGCTATCTCGAGCAACTTCCGCCGATGGATCCTGAGATGACGGCTCTCGAATATGCGGCGGCAGGTGTGGCCGACGATGAGAAACACAATGCAGAAGACCTTGCCCGCCAGTTGCTGACTCAGTTCAAGATCACCGACCTCACGCTCCCGTTAGGCAAGATGTCGGGAGGCCAGACAAAGCGCGTGGCTCTCGCCCGCGTGTTGCTTTCGAAGCCCGACATGCTTGTGCTCGACGAGCCTACCAACCACCTTGACATCGACATGATCGAATGGCTCGAGAGTTATCTCGACCGCCAGAGGGTGACGTTGCTGATGGTGACCCATGATCGCTATTTCCTCGACAAGGTCTGCAACAAGATAATAGAGATCGACCGCGGCACTATCTATACCTATGAGGGGAACTACGATTATTATCTCCGCAAACGCGACGAGCGTATGGAAAATCTCAGCGCGGAACTTGCCAAGGTGAAAAACCTTCTGCGCACGGAGCTCGAATGGATGCGACGCCAGCCGCAGGCGCGGGGCTCCAAAGCCAAATACCGCATCGACAATTTCCATGAGCTGGAGAAACGGAGTCATGTCGATCTTTCCTCGCGAGATGTGTCGCTGAATGTGAAATCGAGCTATATCGGCAGCAAGATCTTCGAAGCCCGCGGGGTGTCGAAAAGCTTTGGTGACAAGCATATACTGCGCGACTGGAGCTATAACTTCGCCCGCTATGAGAAGGTGGGCATCGTGGGCGACAACGGAGCCGGCAAGACTACCTTCATAAAACTTCTGCTCGGCGAGCTGCAGCCCGATGCCGGTTCGTTCGATATCGGGGAGACCGTGCGCTGGGGTTATTACAGTCAGGAGGGTATGACCGGCTTCGATGAGAAAAAGAAAGTTATAGACGCCGTGCGCGAGATTGCCGAGGAAGTCCGTATCGACGACAAGACGCGCCTCTCCGCCTCGCAATTCCTTTCCCACTTCCTCTTCACGCCCGAAACCCAGCAAAAATTTATCTACAAGCTCAGCGGCGGCGAACGCCGGCGTCTCTATCTGGCCACAGTGCTGATGCGGAGTCCCAATTTTCTGATACTCGACGAGCCGACGAACGACCTCGACATTATGACGCTGGCCGTGCTCGAAGACTATCTCGTGAATTTCAAGGGATGCGTGATAGTGGTGAGCCACGACCGTTTCTTCCTCGACCGCATCGTCGATCATCTCTTTGTGTTCAAGGGGGATGGCGTGGTGCGCGACTTCCCCGGCGATTATTCCACCTACCGGCATTGTGTAGCCGAGGAGGAGAAAGAGCGGAGAGCCGTCGAACGCGAGCAGCGCGAGCAGGAGAAGCGGAAATCATCTGCGCCGCAAGAAGCAGGGCGCCGCGACCGCGAGCAGAAACGGAAGCTCAGTTTCAAAGAGAAGCGAGAGATGGAAGCTCTGGAGAAAGAGACCGAAGACCTGACCCGCGAACGCACCGAACTCGAGGAGGCCCTTTCAACAGGCACGCTCGATGCCGATGCGATAGGGAAGGCCGGCATACGCCTCAATGAAGTGACGGCACGTCTCGACGAAGCCGAAACGCGCCTGCTGGAACTGATGATGATAGAGGAGTGAAGCTGCTCAGCGGAATCTTATAATTCTTATAATTCTTATAGATCTTATCAATCTTATATCTCTGATTTATAGGATGCATACGGCACGAAGTTGAAGCCGAGTTCGATACGCGTTGTGCTGTCGAGGAGCTTCGGGAAGGCGGCCACAAGTGTCTTAATGAGCGGAAGATTGCCCGAGAGGGCAGGATTGGATGCTATCTTTTCCACAATCGATGCCTGAATTATCGGATCCTGAAGCAGCGGCACCACTATGCCTTTCAGCAGAGGAAGCAGAGTTTCGGTGTTAAAGAAAATCTGCAGCGAATCTGTAGAAAGTGTGTATTGCATCGGGAAACCCTCCGCGATCATCGGCGCGAGTTTGGCAAGAATTTCTGCCATACCCTGAATGGTCGGAGTCTCCTGTTCTCCGGCGCGCGACACGGTGCCGAAAGGATTTGCCGGAACGGAAGGCTTGTTGGTGTTGTTGATGATTATCTGTCCCATCAGGTCGGTGGGGTTCACGAAAAGTTTCATCATATTGTCGGTGAGCGGCAGATATTGGATCATGCATATGGGTGCCTGCGCGAACTGAGCCGCCCCGTTGGCCGATTGAAGATAGGACACTACTGCATTGCCGTCCTCACGGAAAGCCACTGTCTTGAGGGCATTGCCGATTACCTGCACGAGCGACATATAGGCAGTGTTGCCATAGGCCGGAATCACCGGCATAGTGGCCATTAACGTAAGCGCGTCCTGCAGAGTGCCGTCGAAACCTTCGAGTGGGAAGGGCAGCGAGCAATCCCATACAATATGAAGCGGCAGCGACTTATAAGAGAGACCGGTGCCGCGCTCGGTCGGAGCGGGTACCCACGCCTTTCCGGCGAGTCGCCGGTTCTTGAGCCGCACGTTCTCGAACTCGAAATCGAGCCTGTCGGGCTTGACGTCGCCCGAATAGGAATAGGTCACGAACTCAGTCTCACCGGATCCTTTGAACTCATACTCATCGCCGTCGGGCGAGAGATAGACGGGGAGCCGCAATTCGGGAGTGCCCGGCAGCACGCCCGGTCCCGGGATAGAGGGCATACCCTCGAAAGCCTTCGAAATGTCGGCAGGGGAGATCTCGGAGCCCATCACGAGCAGGGCATTGTCGCCGTTTTGGCTATAGGCCACCGACTTGCCGCTCATGGGAGCATCGTTATATTCGAGATTGAGGGCTTTGACGCCTGTGTAGACGGTTTCAGGAAGCGGCGAGATGGTGACATCATTGTCTTTGTCGCAACCGACGAAGACAGCCGACAGAGCGAGCACGCACAGTGCGGAAGAACAGTGGTTCAATATATATCTTTTCATAAGGCAGTCTATATGTTTCTGAATGTTCTAAAGTCATAACAAACAGCCCCGCCTCCCGGATTGAAGAATGTGAAAATAATTGAAATATGCCGAAAAATGGATTAAAAATTCTTCCTAAATTTTAATTTTCTATATTTTTTCAATATTTTTGCAGAGTACGTTTTTCTGTAACTCCCGCTATTATCAGCTATTAGACTGAAAGGCGGGAACCTGAAGACCGGTTCCAGCCCTATAGACTGTTTGATTCACACCCTGCTGTAAGACTCTGTTCCTTAAAATTTCGGAGTCGTAGGGGTCGCAGGCTTGGAGCGG
>ERZ838577.978-NODE-978-length-41388-cov-8.172816_pt1 | contig 41388 bp, 56 predicted proteins | sample MGYA00519682_ERZ838577 | MGnify/ENA primary metagenome ERZ838577 (study PRJEB31850, sample SAMEA3708838) | human gut metagenome | biome: human gut; feature: human-associated habitat; material: faeces | place: China | collected 2014 ...
TTGGTATTCGTAACAGATAGTGTGATCAATTCTCAAAAAAATTGTTAAAAGGAAGAAAATTTATTTATTTCTTCCTTTTTTATTATCTGTATTTATTTTACTATTTTTCTATATAAATTAATTACAATTTTAATTATGGTTGTCTTTTTTCACTTGTAAAATAAATTAAGCTTGAAACTTAATAAAAATAATCAAAAGAAAGGATTTGTAAGTGAAAAAGCAAGAATTACCAGGTTATTGGGCAATGAAATATACTGTGGGAGAATAGGGAGTGCCTGCAGGCATTCTCTTTTTCATTATTTATAACATTGCACAAAATCAAAGTTATTCGGTCATTCTTGTAAAATAAATACAGTAAATTTCATATAAAAATAAATAAAAGTACGGAACTAATTCGTACTTTTATTTATTATTTGTTGGAGGGCAAAAATGTTAAGCAAAAATTTAAAAAAATACAGAACAAAAAACAAGATTTCTAAAACAGAATTAGCTAGAAGAACAAAATTATCAAAAAGAACAATAGAATTTATTGAAGTGGGAAAACAAGATAATCCAACATTAAAAACTATTAAAGCACTAGCTAAAGAATTAGGAATAAGTATTGAAGAACTAGTGAAATAAAAAAACTATATGTTCCCATTTGTGAAAGGCAGAAACATATAGTTAAAGGGGTTGTATAACCGTTTTTTCCATTATAGCAAATAAAAAAATAAAAGTCAAACAAATTTTTTATATGGAGGGTAAAAATGTTAGAAAGAGAGGATTTGAAAGAACAAGTTAATCTAATTAAGGCAACTGCTGAAAGTATCATCATATCAAATGAAGATGAATTAAAGATTGCAACAGATTTTATCAAAGAGGTTAAACAAAAGCAAACAGTTGTAAAAAGCTTTTATGAGCCTATGGTTAAAGCAACAAAAGAAAGTTACGATAAAGTAAAAGCAGAAAGAGATAATTTATTAAAACCGTTACAAGAAACAGAAAAAGAAATGAGAGGTTTAATGAATGATTACAATAACAAATTGTTACAACTTAAAAAGGCTGAAGAGGAACGATTAAAAAAAGAAAAAGAAGAACAGCAAAGAAAAATATTAGAAGCACAAGAAAATATTATAAGTGGAAATACAGAAAAAGCACAAGAGCAAATGCAAGAAATTATGAACAGTACAACACTAAGTGAAAAAACAGTTGAAATTCCTAAGGTTGCAGGTATGTCTACAAGAGTAAGATATCAAGTTGAAATTACAGATATATCAAAAATACCAACAATTATAAATAATATACCAATTGTAGAATTAAGCAAGATTGGAAAAGATTATTTATTGCAACAATATAAAGTGATGAAAGCATTGGGAAAAGAGTTTAAAGTACCAGGAATTGAAATAAAAGAAGAAGTTACAACAGTTATAAGGTAGGTAATTGTATGAAAGAATATAAATTAATAGAATATGATTTTTTAGGAACAAAAGGAAAGGTAGTAATAAATACAAATATAACAGATGAAAACGAGATAAGAGATATATGTATAAAAGATTATTTAGATAGTAATATAAAAATTTTAAAAAAGGAAGGAAAATAATTATGGGATTAATAGCAAAAAATGAAGGAATTGAATATGAAAGATTAGAAGATGGAGTTTACACAGCAGTATCATCAATGTTAATTGATTTAGGAGTACAAAATAATGAAAGATTTGAGAAAAAACAAAGAAAATTTATAATAGTATGGCAAATATTAGGACAAACAATAGAAATAAATGGAGAAGAGAAACCAAGAGTAATCAGTAAAGAATATACATTATCATTAAATGAAAAATCAAAATTAAGAGCAGATTTACAAGCATGGAGAGGAAAAGCTTTTACACCAGAAGAATTAAATGGATTTGATTTAGTAAATATTTTAAATAAAGCATGTCAACTACAAATAATAACTGAAGAAAAGAATAATAAACCGCATACAAATATAGCATCAATAATGGCGATGCCTAAAGGAATGCAAGTAGCAGGAACAGATGACACAGTTTATTTTAATACATATGAACCAGATACATTTAATAATTTTGGTAAAATACCAAAATGGATTCAAGACAAAATTAGAAATTGCGAAAATAAAGCAGAAAGCAAATTAGATTTATTTATACAAGAATATGACAATAAAAACAATACAAATAATGATACAACAGTAGTACAAAATAGCACAGTAATACAAAACGATGCGGATTTTATGCCTAATGATGACTTGCCTTTTTAATAGGAGGTAAGTCATATGTGGAATGAAGTAGAACAAGCATTAGAGGATTTGCAGAAATGTGTAAGTGAATATAAGAAATATAATTATGATTATGCGATAAAAGAAAGAAAATATAGAGTCGCTTTATCAAAAAAACTAACTGAATTAAGGGCAGCAGGAGAAAAAGTAACTCATCTAGCTGATATTGCAAGAGGAATGCCAGAAATAGCAGATTTAAGATTTGATAGAGATATCGCTGAAGGATTGAAGAAAGTAGCAGAGGAAGGAATAAACTACTATAAAATAAAAGTTAGAACATTCGAAAGTCAACTTCAACGTGAATGGGGGCAAGCAAAGTATGAGTAAAAGAAGTCGTGCTTGTGAAATATCACAAAAAACCAAAGAAATTGTATGGAACAGAGATAACAACAGATGTATCTATTGCGGCAAGTACGTTCCTATGACTTGTGCAAATGCACATTATAAAAAAAGAAGTCAACGGAGGATTAGGCATTGAAGAGAATATTGTTACATTATGTCCAGAATGCCATTATGAAGAAGACCATGGACTAAACACACAATTATATGAAGATTATATAGAAAACTATTTAAAAGGTATTTATGGTGCGAATTGGAACAAAGAAAAATTAATTTATAAAAAATATTAGGAGGATTTAAGAATGATAAAAGTTAATGAAGGTAAAATTGATTTAAAAGGGAATAAACTACTAATTAGAGCGGAATTAACTACATTAATTCATGCACTATTTAATAGTAAAATACTAACAAAAGAAGAAATTAAAAAAGATGTAGAACAAGGACTTATGACAGAAGATGAATTGAAACAAATAGAAAAAGAACTAGAAAACAAATTAGATAGTAAAATTGATGAATTATTAAAAGCACTATTTGAATAACAACTATTAAATAGTAAAATTTTATTTTCTATATTATACAAAAGGAGAAAACATTATGAGTTATATAGATTTAATTAATGCCTTTGAGAGGTGGCTCGAAACTAATTATTTGCCGATTTCATCACAATTGCTATGGTATAAGTTGATATCATTGTTCAATAGGTGTGGGTGGAGCGAATGGGTTATAGTAGATAACCATCGATTGATGAGTATTATGCAAATTGAAAGCGAAAAAACATTTATTAGATGTAGAGATAAATTAATAGAAGCAGGACTATTTGAATATAGAAAAGGTAAAAAAGGAAGTCCAAATCAATATAAAATAAATACTGTAAATTTTACAGTACAAACGACAGTACAAATGACAGTACAAACGACAGCCAATGTGTCCAACATAAATAGACTAGATAAAGACATTTATATTATTTTATTTAATAAATATAAAGCAAAAATCGAAAAAGCAAAAGCAAAAGATAGAATCAAGATAATATCAGAATGCAAAAATTGTAAAGATTATGATTTATTAACGACAGATGAACAAGAACAATTATTTATCGATTTAATGAGTATAAATACAAAAATTAATTAAGAGGAGAAATAAATGGAATTAACAGAAATAGAACAAATGCAAATAAAGCTCCAACAAGCATTATATGAATTAGAAATTATGGGGGACAAGTTTGCTAAAGAAAATATAAATATCGTAAAGGATTATATAGCATATCTTGAAAGTAAAATAGAAAGGCTAGAAAATGAGTAAATACGGTAATAACAAAGTTATTGTAGATGGTATTAAATTTGATTCTAAGCTTGAAGCTCGTAGGTATATCGAATTGAAATTATTAGAGAAAGCTAAAATTATAAAAGATTTAAATTTACAAGTTCCATTTGAATTAATACCATCTTACAAGAAAAATGGAAAAACAATAAGAGCAGCAAAATATATTGCAGATTTTGTATATTATGACAATGAAAAGGAAAAACAGATTATCGAGGACACTAAAGGATTTAAAACAGAAGAATATAAATTAAAAAAGAAATTGTTTGAATATAAATATAGGGATTTAGAAATTACAGAAATTTATAAGGATGGTGTAAGAAAATGATTGAACCAAAAACTTTAAAAGAACTTTCAAAAGAAGAATCAGATTATATGAAACAAACTGGTTTCCAAGCACTATGGACATGCATGACAAAAATAACAGGAATAACTGGTGTTTGGCAAGAAAATTTTATGAATTTATCTATAGAAATATGTGAGTTATATCACAATAAAGGAATTGTATGTATATGTGATGGAGATAGAGAAGCGGTACATTACGGTTGGGAGGAGTAATAGATATGAAAAACGATGAAAATAAAACAAAAATTGACAATAAAGATTGTATTGAAGATGCTTTAGAAATATTAGATAAAGAATATTTCCACATATGCAAAAAAATAGATGGAAATGGTAAAACGTTATCATGGGTTGTTTATTATAAAAATATGAATGATGAAGATTTTCTTAGCAAATACAATAAACCTATTTTAGATAGTAGATATAGCACTCTTGATGATGTAATAAAAACTATACAAAAATTTGATAAAAGCAAAACAAAAGCAAACAAAAATATTATATGGGAAAAATTTGTATTAAATAATATTATATTCAATTATACTTCTAAAATTACAGATGAATTTGCAAAAATAGAAACAATAGTTGGTATTTTATTAATGATTTTTATTATAATCATTGGACTTTTGGGCAATGGAAAATTTGTTTTGTGTTACCCATTAATATTAATACCATTTGTAATAATGACAATATGTTTAGATTATTTACATAAAAAAATGTTTGATGGAACTAATATAATTCTGGCAGAAAGTGAAAAGGTATTACTAAAAAATGAATTAAAACATAGAAGGGACAATGTATATGAATTTACAAAGAAAAATAGAAAGAACGATATTAAAAAAATACAGCCAAACAGATTCAAAAGACAAGACATTTAGTGATAGATGGAAAGGTTGGAAGGAATTTAAAAAAAATAAAATAAAGGAAGGTAATGAAAATGAAAAATAAAGATTATGAGGAATATTTAAAAACAGCATTTGAAATTAGAATAAGAAAAAATATTGGGCAAGACCATTCTAGCCAAAAATTTTATGGAAGTAAATTAGAGTTAGCAATTGGTGTTGCAAGTATGTTAGAACAACTTATGAATAACAATATTTTCACTGCTAGTGAGTTAGAAGAATTATTAGAAATGGCAGCAACAAAACGAGAAAGGAAATATGGAAATGATAAGCAAAGAGAGCTTTATAGAAATAATAGAACGTTTAAAAGAAACAGACAATATAAAAAATCAAGTAAACAAAATTATAAGAACTAGTACAGATACAAATATATCTGATTTTACAGAAGCAGGTAGCTTGATGATTTGTCATGAAGACCTAGTGGTTAAATTGCTAGAGAATATATTTGATGATAATGATACGATATCATATTGGTTATACGAGCGAAATTATGGCAGAGATTACCAAAAAGGAGACATTATTGATAATGGAAAGAAAGTGGATTTATCAACACCTGGAAAACTATATGATTATTTAATCCAATGCATGGAGGTATAACATGAATTTTAATCATGACATGACATTTTGTGTAAGTATAAATTGTCCATATAGATTTAATTGTTCAAGAAATGTCATTAATAATAAATTTGAAGAAAACGAACTTGTTTCACAATGTAATTTTGAACATACAGATACAAGTTGCAAGTATTTTATAAAAAAATAGAAAGACTAGGAAATAAAAGGAATTAAAGATATGAAAGTATTTAGATTTATGAGCATAAACGAATTTAAAAAGTACATAAATGGAAGTACCTTAATAAATAATAAAAATCATCATCAAAAGTATAATCGCAGAACAAACTCGATAGGATTTTGTTTCTTCAATTTAGATGAATATAAACCAGAAAAAGCGATTCATTTTTTAACAGGAATTGTTGATTTAGATATATGTGTTGTATTTGAAGTGAATGAAGAAAAATTAAAAGAGACTTATGGAATATATGCTAAACAAGATATTAATATAAGCATATTTGATATTTTAATTGGAAAAATACCATCATTTGAAGCAAAAGAATATTGTACTACAGAATATTCAAATAAAGATTTCAAATTAGTAAAATATGCAATACCAGAATGGAGCAACAAAGAACAATGGAAATGGAAAAATATTTAAAAAAGAGGAATATAAAAAAACATGAGAAGGAAATGTAGTATGTGTGGTTCATATAAAGATGAAACAGAATTTAGATATATGAAAAAGCAAGACAGATATAACTGTTATTGCAAAGACTGTGAAAAATTATACAACAAGGAATATCAGAGAATTTATAGAGAAAGGAAAAGAAGACGATAGAAGTAAACGAATATGTGAGGACAAAAAATAAAGGAATTAGAAAAATTGATAGAATAGACAACAATAAAACAGTAAATAAATACTTATATTTTACAGGAGCAGAAGATTTTGAAGGGAAAGAATATGGAATAATTAAAACAACAGAGATAGTAAAACACAGCAAACAACTAATAGACTTAATAGAAATTGGAGACTATGTAAACGGTCATTTAGTAGAAGAAGTAAGAATACTTGCTTTGATAGTTCGATTTTTGTACACGAATATGCAATAGAATTACATGAAAACGACATAAAAACAATATTAACAAAAGAACAGTTTGAGGCTAATTGCTATAAAGTAGGAGGAGAAGAATAATGAACTTAAAAGAAGCTATTAAAATACACAATGAATTATGTAACAAAGAAGAAATAAAAAAATATTGTGAAGCACTGCATATAGTATGTGAAAAAATGCAAAATTGCAAACCTAAAAAAGAATATTATAAGTCATCTATAATTAATGATTATTATATAGAACATCCTTATATGGAATTAACAATAAGTAATGGAAAAGCTGTTTATAGAAGGCATAAATATAGTTGTTCAAGTGAATCTAAAGATAAAAAAATAAGGGGTAATTATTGTTTGAGTCTTTGTAGATATAATAGAGAGGAAATAGAAAAATTTATAGAAAGAGAAATAGCAAATGATAATTTAAAAGTAGGAGGAGAAGATGAATAGAGAGATAAAGTTTAGAATATGGAATGATTATGATAAAAAAATGATTTATTGGAATGAATTATTAAAAAGCAACTTAGCTAATATTTTTACAATACCATCATACAATAAATGGTTAATGCAATACACAGGACTACACGATAAAAACGGGAAAGAAATATATGAAGGAGATATAGTAAAAATCAAATATAGAAATGAAGATATAGGAAAAGTTATATATGAACACAATGGATTTTCTATTGATGTTACAAATATGAATAAAAATTATGGGAGAGTTAGTTTTGTAAATAATTTTATAGAAGTAATTGGAAATATATACGATAATCCAGAGTTATTAGAAGGAGAATAGATATGTTAAAAGCTGATAGCAAAATGTTTCATGATTTGTGTGAAGAAGGAATAAAAGATGATAAAAAAGATATATTTGTAGATGCTTTTCTTGAATTTATAGCAGAATTAGATGATATAGATTTAAGTAATAAAACAAAGCAACATTTATACGATATTTTTATAAAAGATATGAATATTTATTTTAAAAATAAAAAGTACGAGGTAAAGGAGTAAATAAGATATGAGTAAAGAGGAAATATCTAAAGAAACAAAAAATACTTTACAAAATTGTTGGGTTATGACAACAAATCACGAACTAGATAATGAAAATAGAAAATTAAAAGAAGCCATAACTGAAATATTAGATAAAACAATGACCTCAACAGAAAAAAGCGAATATTGGTATAAATACTATATAGAAAAAAAGCAATATAATGACGATTTAGAGTATAATAAAAAGTTATTAAAAGATTGGTCAAATACTTTAAAAGGTATGGGCAATAGAAATTATCCTTATTGCTATGCTATTGATAGAATTTTAGAAGAAGTGGAAAGGGGTAAATAAGATATGAAAACAAAAGATTTAAAAATAACTAAAAAGATGGCTGATAAACATAAAAAGACAATGAATGCTTTGTGTATTATTACTTACATATTATTATTTCCATTTGTAATATTAGATTATTTGTCAGATTTTTTAGAATGGCTATGTAATAAAATAGGCTGGTTTAGAACTGATATTGTATATACAACATTTAAAATTATATACAAGAAGGAAATTATATTAGATATGCAAAAAAGAGGTGTTTTAAGTGAAAGAAAATAGCAAAGAAGAAATAAAAGTAAGTACAAGAGAATGCAAAGATGTTGAGATAAAATGTCCAAACTGTGGAGAGACAAATATATTTTATGATGTAGACTGCGGAGAAACAAATTGTGAAAAATGTTGGAGTTGTGACGAAACATTAGAATTTTATGTTAGTGACTTTTAGGAGGTGTTTTAAGTGAAAGAAAATAGTATAGAAGATAGAGTTAATATATTAAAAATAGAATGTTATATTACAATAAATGATGAGAAAGAGCCAATCTTAAATATTGGTACAAGCTTTTCAAATATGATAGAAAGTGAAGAATTTAAGCATTATAATGATGAGTTACATAAAAATATTAAACCAGTTTTAAATGATTTAAAACAAATGTTGCTAAACACATTAGAAATGGAGGAAGAATGAAAAATAGTATAGAAGAAGATATAGAAATATTAGATTTGTGTAGAGAATATACAATTAAATTGTTAGAGCTCCAAAAGGTAAAAACTAAAGGTGTAAATTTATTTGAACCAAGCAAAGAAAAAAAGTGCGAATTAGCAATGATAGATAAAAGTATAGAATATTTAAGGAGAAATAAATGGAAAATAGTATAAAAGAAGATATAAAAATAGTTGAAAATTATTTAGCAAATAGTGCTATGAATGAAATAGACAGTAATTTTTTTAAAAATAGTGGTTGGGAAACAGTAGATTTAGAAATACCAAAATCTATGCAACATATTTTATCAGATTATAAAAGAGTATTAAAAGAGAATGAAGAATTATTAGAAGTAAAAGTAAGCACAAGTGCTCATAATAGAATATTAGAATTAGAAAAAGAGAATGAAGAACTAACAATAAGCAACAAAGAAATAGATAAAGAATGTAGTAGACTGGAAGAAAAAGAAGTTAAATTAATTAATGAAAATGAACATTATAAAGATTTAATATATGCATTAAAAACTTATTATGACATTACAGAAGAAGATTTAGAAAAATGTATAAAAAACGATAGATGAGAGGCGAGAAACAAATGAATAGGAAAGAAAAGAAAGCTGTTGGTTTATTAAAAGCATTAAATAATCTAGAAAAGAAATGCAAAATAGAAAAAGTACCATATAAATCGGAAATCAAAAAGATAAGGATAAGTCTACTACCAGAAGATTATGGAATATTTGAAATATTATTAAATCTAATAGAAAAACTACAAAAAGAGAATGAAGAATGGCAAAAAGCATATCAAGAAGAAAAGGACAAACAGTTTGAATTAATACAAAATACTAATAATACAATAAAAACAGCTAACATAGCAATAAAAGATTTACAAGAAAAGTTGAAAGAAGTTATTCCAGTTCAAAAAGTAAAAGACAAGATAGAAGAAATATTAAACAATGGAGAATATAGAATAATATTTGAAGGAGATGCAGAATTTCCAGACGAAGCAACGTGTATTGATGCACAAAAATATATAAAATTAGAGAAATTACAAGAACTACTAGAAGGGAGAAAATAAAATGAATGGAAATGATAATGGATTTATAGAAAATAGAGAAAAAGAAAAACAAAGGCAAAAAAACATAATAGAATATCAAAGAAAATTTTTAAATAAGAAAATGAAAAGAGGGAATAGAAATGAGTAAAGTAATATGTCCGAATTGCGGAAGCGAAAAATTAACATATTTTAAAGAATTTTGTACTATAAGATATTATTTACTAGACAAAAATAACAATTCAACTAAAAAATGTATAAAGAAAAAAGAGGATTCTTGCAATATGCCAGAGAATTGGCAATGTTTAGATTGTGGTTATATATTCGGCGGTACAGCAAATATACAATGTGCTTATAAGGGAGGACTAAACAATGAATGAAGAAGAAGCAAGAGAAACAGTATTATCTATGTTAGAAGAAAAAGACCAAATAATAGATTTAATGGCAAATCATATAGCAACAAGTGATAGTGACTTATGCGAGTATTTAGATATAACAACTAAATGTAAATATTATGCAGGAGACAATGGAAAAACTTGTGATAACTGTATAAAACAATATTTTGAAAATAAAGCAAAAGAATTATTAAATAAATAAAAGAGCATACTACATCTAAAGAGTTTCTAAAGAGGTGTAGTATGCAAGATAAAGAGGTAAAAATGATTAAATGTGATTTATGTAATAAATTAACTGACAAAGAACATATTAACACGATAATTATACAAAAACAAACTATAGATTATTGTGATAGAACAAAATGTAAAAATAAAATGCAACAAGTAATTATGTGCTGGAGAAGAATCCAAAAATATGAATGCTTATTGTATGAAAAAAGATTAAAAGAGAGAGAAAAAGAATTTATAAAGAAAATAGTAGGAGGAAAAACAAATGGCAAGACAATTTGAATATGTAAACAGAATAATATCAACAGGGTGTGAAATGAAACATCCAAACTTTAATTTACCAAAGAGAAAAACAAAAAAATCCGCAGGTTATGATTTTGAGTGTATAGAAACAACAACTATACCACCATATATGCTAGGCAGTAAACCAACACTAGTACCTACAGGGGTAAAATGTAAAATGCAAGATGATGAATTTTTAATGTTAGTAAATAGAAGCAGTAATCCTAAAAAGAAATTTTTAGTAATACCAAATAGTATGGGAATAATAGATGCAGATTACTATGGAAATCCAGATAATGATGGAGAGATTATGTTTGCTTTTTATAATTTATCTAATGAACCAATAACAATAGAAAAAGGTTATTGTATGGGACAAGGCATATTCCAAAAATATTATACAACTGATGATGATAATGCTGAAGGAGAAAGAATTGGTGGATTTGGAAGTACAAGCAATTAAAGTTCCTAAAGTATTTAGTAAAAATAATCATGAATATTTATTGATTAATCAATGTAATGAAAATCTATGGTTATATCAAGATTTATTATATGGTTATAAAGTATCGTTTACAGCATTTGAATTAGGACTAGTTAAACAAAAAATTAAACCTGATTAATGGAGGAATATATATGCCTAACTATAAATTATCTAAAGAATTAAAGAAACGTATGGAAAAAGAGCTAAGACAATATTGGGACAATGTACATAAGCTAGAAAGATTGGAAAGAGAAATAATAGAAGAATCCGCTTCTGGAGATGGACAACCTAGAAGTAATACAACATCAGACCCAACAAGTCAAAAAGCATTAAAACTTATTTCAACCAGAAGTCTAGCATTATTAAGTGAACGTATATTGTATGTTACTAAGACAATAAATAGACTTAAACCATTTGAACAAGATATATTTAACTTAATATTCAAAGAAAACAAAGATTGGTTATACTGTGAGACAATAAAAGGAGTATCTAAAACTACATATTACAACATAATGAATAAAAGTATATATTATTTAGCAGAAGAATGGCGGAGAGATATGAGAAATATAAAAGAAATAAATTAGAAGTAGTTTATTTCTTTTTTTGTGGAAAAAATTGAGAAAAATAAGCATATTTTATGTGCTATAATAGTAGTGTAGATAAAAGAAAGTTGCACAGGTTTTATATTTTTACCTTACTAACCTTTATTACAAATCCCTGAAAAGAACTATTTTTATAGTTCTTTTTTGTTATAGAAAAGAGTGATTATATGGAAAGATTAGAAGAAGAATATGTATTGAAGATATGTCCGTACTGTCATAATCCAAATGAAGAAGATTGCAGTATAAGAATATTTAACTGTAGTAATCATATATGTTGTAAGTGTGTCAACTTTAAAGGAAATTTAGAAAAAACGGAAATAATAAGGCAAGGTGTTGTAAATGGCAAATGAAAAGAATTTAAAACCTGTACGAACCAAGAAGGAAGCAAGAGAAAGAGGCAAAAATGGTGGAAAAAAATCAGGTGAAGTAAGAAGAGCAAGAAAGACATTAAAAGAAGAACTACTAGCATTATTAGAAACTGAAGAATATAACAAGAAAATAAGTTTAGCAATGATACATGAAGCTGAGATGGGAAATGTAAAAGCATTTCTAGCAGTACGAGATACGATTGAGGAAAATCCAAAGGACAAAGTTGAAGTAAGTCAAGATAGTCCTTTTGAAGTAAATATAAGTGTTAAGAAGGCAAATAAATGAATATAGAAATAACAGAAAAGCAAGAACAATTTGTTTATTCACAAGCTTTTGAAACATTGTTTGGTGGAGCTGCTGGAGGAGGAAAATCATATGGACAACTTGTAGATGCTTTACTATATGCATTACAATACCCTAAATCAAAGCAAATAATATTCCGTAGAACATTTCCAGATTTGGAAAGGTCAATTATAAGAACAAGCCTAGAACTTTACCCTAAAAAAATTGCAAGTTACAATAGCAGTAAACATATATGGCGATTCAAAAATGGCTCTATAATAGATTTTGGCTATATAGACAATGAGAATGATGTATATCAATATCAATCAGCAGAATATGATGTTATACGTTTTGATGAATTAACACATTTTACTGAATATATGTATGTGTATATGATTTCACGTTGTCGTGGTGCTAATCCTTACCCTAAATACATAAAGAGTTCAACAAATCCAGGAGGTGTAGGACATAGTTGGGTAAAAGAAAGATTTATTGATATAGGAGAATCTAACACAATCCATAATATCAAGCAAGAAGATGGAACAACAACTTCAAGAATATTTATTCCTTCTAGAGTACAAGATAATTTATTTTTAATGGCTAATGACCCAGATTATTTAACAAGATTACAAAACTTACCAGAAAAAGAAAAGAAAGCATTATTATTTGGAGAATGGGACATATTTGATGGACAGTTTTTTACTGAATTTAAAAGGGACATACATGTATGTAAACCATTTGAAATTCCAAAAACATGGAGAATATTCAGAACACGAGATTATGGATTAGATATGTGTGCTTGCTACTGGATTGCATTAGATTGGAATATGAATGCTTATGTATATAAAGAATTATATGAGAGCAATCTAATTGTATCAGAAGCAGCAAGAAAGATAAACGAAATGACAACAGAAGATATATACTGTGATTATGCTCCACCAGATTTATGGAATAGAAATCGTGATACTGGCAAAAGCACTTCTGATATATTTGCAGAAAATGGACAATATTTAACGAAAGCAGACAATAACAGAGTAACAGGGTGGCTGGCAGTACATGAATGGCTAAAAGTAATAGAAGATGAACAAGGACAGAAAACTTGCAAATTACACATATTTAGCAATTGTGTTAATCTTATAAGAACATTACCAGCTGTTCAACATGATGAAAAGAATCCAAATGATGTAGCAAATGAACCACATGAATTAACTCATGCACCTGATGCATTAAGATATTTTTGTACAATGTATCAATTACCTAAGTCTATAACAATGAATTTACCAGAAGGAAAATACACAAAAACAGAATTAGAAGATTTAGGTTACATAAATTTAAAAACAAGAAAAAATGATATAAAAGCACAACCATTAAATAGAAGGAGAAGATAATATGTTTATTTATATATTTTGTATATGGTCTATAATATGCTTTATTTTAATTTCAGCAACATTATTTTTTGTAATCAAGACTGAAAGAGAAATAATTCAAGATATATCAAGTCTTAAAATCAAAAATAAGACATTTAAAAGAGAACATAATGGAATTACTCAAGTGAATTTTAGTAATCCTATAGCAAATAGGCGAAATCCATATGAAGAATATAAAAACGAAAAAGGATTATATGAACCAAGAACTCCGAGCAGAGGAATGAAGATAAAGGAGGATTAGAAAATGCAAGAAGATTACTTCGAAGAGATAAGAAAAGATAAAGAAGCAAAACGACAAGCATTAATGAGTGCCACAGAACTTAAAGAGGCAGAAAAATTTTTAATGTGGTATCGTAGAGCATATCAAGATAAAGTGAACTTAGGTGTTGTAAAGAAATGGGAAGATATAAACAAATATTGGGAAGGCGACTTTGAACTTCCAGAAGATGAAACAGACCCAGCACCTAATACAAATATAACTAATAGCAATATTGAGGGAAAAACCGCTTTACTATGTGACCAAAATCTAGCTATACAAGTAGACCCAAGAGAACCAGGAGACCGCTTCTTTTGCGATAAAGTAAGAGTATTAGCAGACTTTATAAAAGAACGTAATAGAATGTACCGTAAAATAGAAGTACATGAAAGGCGAAGAGAAATGACAGGTACAGGAATATTTAAGGTTATATGGAATTTTGATAAATTAGATGGACAAGGGTTACCAGACATAGAACCATTACATCCATCAAGATTATTTATAGACCCAGCAATAACAGATGTGTACAACATACAAAATGCTCAATACGTAATAGAGGCTAGTAATCGTTCTATTTATTCTGCTTCTTTAGAATATGGAGAAGATGTTGCAGATGCAATCATGCCTAACCTAGACCCTGTTAGTAATGTTATAGTAAATAATGAAGAAGAACAATATGTACATTTGCTTATATGGACTAAGTATAAAGAAAGTAAAGACAGTGAAGTACAATTGAGATTAATAGAAATGTCTGGGTGTGGTGTTATATTAAGTGATACTAAAAAGAAATTAAAAGAACGTAAGGAAAAACAAAAAGAAGATTTAAAACTATTTCCAAATAGTAATTACCCATATTTTCTAACACCTGATATGTACAGAGAAAACACGATATGGGGAAAAGCAAGTGCAGAACTTATATTACCTATATCAGACCAAATAGATGAAATAGATGATAATATATTAAGAAATGCAAGACTTACAGGAAACCCAATGGCACTTGTTGGAAATAATTCAGGTATAGATGTAGATAAGATTACTAACGAACCAGGACAAGTCATACCAACTAATGATGTAAATGCCTATAAGTGGCTAACACCACCATCAATTCCAAATTATATTACTAATAAAAGAAGTGAATTAATGAATAATGATAGACAAGTTGTTACAAGATTCACAGACCAACAAATCGGTAAGTCTCAAAGTGGTGTAGATACAGCAACAGAAAGTATGGCATTACAAAACAGTGGTAATAGCATGATAGAACATAAAAAAGGATTACTACAAGAAACTTTATCAGAAGTATTTGAATATGCTATAGAACTTGCATTACTCAACTGGGATTCAACAATGGTATTTAGAATAACAGGAGAAAATGGAGAAAATGATTTTACTGAATTTAATCCTGAAAAATTAAATCATATTCCTGTATTAGTAGAATCAGATACAGAATATAGAGACACATATAAAAGAAACTGGGAAGAAAGAAATCCAGGAAAAGACTTTAAAGCTGAAGAAGATTCAAGCAACTATAAATATATGCAAGTAGATAATGAAACAAGAAAAGTAAGATATGATTTATCAGTAAGTGTTGGTGCCGGTCTACCAAATAATAAAGCATATAGATACAATATAGTAAGACAAGCTTATGTAGATAAAGCATTATCTAAGAAAGAATATAGAAATTATCTGGTAAAAAGTCTAGGATTAAATATACCTAATACACCAGAAACAACAGAAGAACAACAAGAATTAGGTATATATGATGAAAATACATTAAAAGATATACAGCAAGAACAACAAAATCAACAAAATGCAAATATAGAAGGATTGACAGCAAATGGTAATCCTCAAACATCTTATATGAAAGGAGTATAGACAATGTTTGAAAATTTAAAAATAAGAAACACAACAAAATGTGATTGTGGTAGACAATTTGTTATAACAGATATAGAAAAATTACAAAGAATAGAAGATAAGCACTTTTATTCAGGAGTTGTAAAAGATTATTCAAAAGCTCATTGTCCTAATTGTGGAAAAGAAGTAATTTTATTATTAAAACAAGCAGGACAAACATATGAAGTTATAAATGTTGCTGAAGAAGATAAAAATGTGATGAGTGACAATGAAAATAATATCAATAATGTGAAAAATGTGCAAATTAATACTACAATGGAAGATAAACCTAAAAACATATCTAACAATGAAATTATATGTCCAGAATGTAAAAAAACGTTTAAAAGCAAATCTGGACTTGCAAATCATATGAAAGTACATCAAAATTAGTTATTAAATTTTTATTTTATAAATTAGAGGAGTAAACCTGGCAAAAAAACAAATTAGAGGACAAAACCTGGCTAAAAATGGAAAGGAGAACAATATGGCAAACGAACAAGAAGGGATTGATATAGAAACATTAAATCCAAAAAATGAAGGTATTTATATTCCAGATGAGGAAATAGATACACAAGTAGATACAGAAGTTGAAGAAACAGAGATAATCGACAATAATGTCGAAAATAATGAAACTGATACAACTGTTGATACTGACAAAGAAAACTTAAAAAAAGGTGTAAATTATGAAAGAAAGTTGCGAAAAGAAGCAGAAAAGAAAAATAAAGAACTTGAAGCTAGAATAAAAGCACTTGAAGAATCTAATAAAACACCTGAAAAAACTACACTTGAAGAACTCATTGAAAGTGGTATTGATGAAAGTATTGCAAAATCTATAGCAAGTGCAATAGATAAAAAACAATCTGGTGCAAAGCAAACTGAAAAAGAGTTAGCTAACCTAAAATTTCAATTATCACTATCAGAGACTTCAAAGAAATCTGGTTTTGAAGATATAGCTGACTATGCTGATGATATTAAAGACTTAGTCGACAAAGGTTTAACTATCGAGCAAAGCTACTATGCTTTAACTGGAGGAAAGACAATAAATTCTAATAGCGAAATTGAACGTAAATTAGAAGCAAAACTTGAAAACAAACAAGCAAGAAAAGAAATATTAGGAAATATCAACAAAAGTGTTGGTACTACAGTAGTTCAAAATAAATCTAAAGTACAAGCTACTGCTGAAGAAATTGCAATAGCAAAAGCAGCAGGAATGAGTATTGAAGATTATCTTGCGGTAAAGGGAATTGATAATGTAAAAGAATATGCTGAATATTCAAAAAAGGGTAAAAAATAAATATTTGTACAATTCTTTTGTTTATAAAAATTTATAAATAAGGAGTTGATTTATTATGGCAACAATGACAAGAGACAATTTTGGTGTATTAATGACACCAGTACACAAAAAAATATTCTTTGATAGTTACAATGAACTACCAAAACAATATTCTAAAATATTCAAAACAGAAAAAATGACAGGTAAAGACCAAACATACCCACACTTAGGAGCATTTGGTTTATGGGGAAAAAACACAGAAGGTGCTGACTTCAACGAAAAATCATTTAGTGAAGGACATACAGCAAGTTTCTCTGCTAATAGATATGATAGCTCATATGTATTAACATGGGAATTAATGCAAGATGACCAATACAATGTAATGAAAGGTATTGGTAAAGGTGGCTCTGCTAAAGGATTAGGAAAAGGATTAAGAGCAACAGAAGAAACAGATGCAGCAAACGTAATATTAAATGGATTTACAAATGTTGGTTATGATGGAGTATCATTATTCAATGCTGCTCATCCACTTGCAGATTCAGAAGATACTTGTTCAAACTTAATAGAAGGAGCTTTAACTGATACAACATTAAAAGCTGCTTTGACATTAATGAGAAAACAAGTAGATGAAGCAGGAATAAAAATTGCAGCTTCTGCAAAACAACTTGTTGTATGTCCAGAATTAGAGTTTACAGCTAAAGCAATTGTAAATTCTATATTACAAGCAGGAACAAATAATAATGATGTAAACACTGTACCAAACTTAGAAGTAGTTGTATGGGATTACTTATCAAGTGATACAATGAAACCTTGGTTTATACAAGATACATCTATTGATAACTTATTATTCCTAAGAAGAGAAGAACCAATCTTTGATTCTGAAAGAATCCAAAAGAAAATGGACTACAGAATGTTTGGTTATACAAGATATGACTGTGGTTACTGCGATTGGAGAGGGCTTGTAGGTTCTAAAGGTGTGTAAACACATAAAAAGTAAATAGTTAATTAATTTAAATATTTTTGTAATATAATTTTTGTAATATTTTGTAACATAAGGGAAGCAATCATAAAGTTGTTTCCCTTTATTTTTTTAGAGAGGAGTGATAAAAATGTCAACACCATACGAGGAAATAAGTGAAACATCAATAAGTTCTGTCGGAAAACCAGATAGTAATCTTGCAAATGATTCTAATAAATTAGGTGGTATTGATGCTGAAGAATATGCAACAAAGGAATATGTGAAAAAATATCATAATGCAAAAGAAGATACTTTAAAGAAATATATAGATAACCAAGACAATGCAAAACTTAACGAGGCAAAAGAATATACTAATTCTATGATAAGAAATCAAGATTTTTCTGGATTTGCAAAAGGAACAGATGTAACAGCTTTAAAAAACAAAATAGAAACTGAATTAAACGAACAAGCAACACAACAAAGGAATTATACAGATACGAAAATAAAAGGTGTAGTTGATGATACTAATAATAATTTTAATGATATAAACAATGCTATTACTAAATTAAACGAAAATCAAACGAGCCTTTTTCAATCTGTCAGTAGTGGAAAAGCAAAAATAGCAGGGGCTATTACTGACAAAGGAGTTTCAACCTCTGCGGATTCTTCTTTCGATACTATGGCAACTAATATAAGACAGATTAATACTAGTAGTGGAGGTAGTGGAGGCAGTGAAGGTATAGATACATCAGATGCAACAGCTACCGCAGCAGATATTTTGCAAGGAAAAACTGCATATGTAAACGGACAGAAAATATATGGAAGATATGAAGCTAAAAGTGATATGGTAAACAATCCTGACAGTCCTTACCCAGAATATACAGAAGCTGAATTTATATATGAAACTGCAAGCGACACAGTAGAAACACAATTGTATATTAACCAAGCAAGTGATTATATACATGATATATCAGGAGACAAACAATTATGTGTTTGCTATGATTCAACAAATAGCAAGATAAAATTATATGGAAAAAGCTATAATTCAGATAAATTGGGTTATGTTGATGCTTATACCTTTATAGATGCAAGTGGAAAAACTTACAAAAGAGAATGTCCTGAATATTCTTTTGAAGATTTAGGAATGCAACCAGGAGAAGTAGCTTCAATAAAATTTGCACCTATGAATAGTGCAGAAAATATAAGTGGCTATTTAACATACTTAACAATTGCTATTAAAGATACTGCTACATCACATATTATATTATACACATTTGCAGTAGATACTGGTAACTATATAGAAAATGAAAAATATTATAAAGGGAAAATATATACTACGAATAAATTATTCAAAGAAGATGATAAAGTTGTATCAGCAGAATATAAAATTTGGAAATATGATACAGAAATATCTTCAGAAAATTTTATAACCATGGTTTATAGTCCATATAGACCTAAATATGTAACAGGATTATTGGCACTTGTAGTTTCCTCTAGCCCACACATATATTTATATACAATGAATTACCTAATAAGTGAAAATTCTAATACAGCTAATACAGAAAAAGGTTATGGAAGGACAAAAGAAGAAACAAAATTTTATGATTCAGCTTCAGAGCTTTATAGTTTTGCCAGCTTGAATTTTTATAATGAAAATAGAGTAATAGAGGTAATATCAACTGATAGTTATGGCTATGGAGATGCTGATTCTGTGAGACAAACTCTTTATGTTTTTGATGAAAATATAAATTATATAGCATCTAATGATATCACTATTTATACCGCACATTGGTACGGAACAGTGTCTATAACACCATATATAATTACTCATAATTGTTTGTATGCAATAAAGGGAAACATTGTATATGGATTGATAATAAATTATGTAACAGGTGCGATAAGCTTTACCGAGTTGGGAACTATAAAAATTGATGTTGGAACATCGTATATAGGAAAATCCGGAGGAATAAATTGGTGGGTATCACAAGATGATTCTTTTATAGTAAGTAATAATCAAGTATTAAAAATAGATTTTATAGAAATTACAAGTACACAATTGTTAGCAAGTAATTACAGTATAGCAAAACGAATAATTGGAGATAAATATTTAATTGTAGCATCAGATTATAATCAATATTTATTATATATGAAATATGATAATAAAAAGGTAATTGGATTAAAATACAATGGAGAAAATTACTACAAACAAATTTACCCAGCTGGAGTATTAACAGCAGGACAACCTGATGTAAGAAAAGGAAAAACTTATTTAGGCTGGATGGGAGTACCAGAAACAGGAACAATGGAGGTAACTGAAGAATGAGTGATAGATTAAAAGAAATAAAAATACAAGAATTAAAAAATATGTTCTTTTATACATTTGGAATAGTTCCATTAGATAATTATGATGTTGTAGGAGATGGAATAACAGATAATAGATTAGCAATACAACAAGCTATATATGATGCAATAGAAGTCGGAACTAAGTACATATTTGTAACAAAAGGAGAATATTACTATAGTCAATCATTAAATAAAGTTGATGAAGTAATATTCATAGGAAACAACACAAGTACATACATAAAAGATATTGAAATAAGACAATTCCCTGATATGTGGAACGAATCACAGTCAAGTGCAAATGGAATAAATCCTATAGGTAGTGTAATTTTATATGTTGGAAAGAAAAACATTCCTAAAGGCTATTTAGAGTGTAATGGACAAGCCATAAAAACAAATGATTATAGTACATTATATTCAGTATTAAATAATGTTGATTTATCTACATCAACTAATCTTCCAGAAACATTTTCTGTTCCTAATCTATCTACAGGAAATGCAACAACAAAATATATATTAAGAGCTAAATAGGAGGTACAAACAAATGTATAATGTAAGTAGAACAACAGTAAGACAATTAGTTGATGATATTCAAGTAAGATTACCTAATACTTATGATGATAATAGATTAATGCTATGGATTAATGAAACTATGAAAAAAATATATAAAGACCTAGCTATACAAGAATATTATTCATTTGAGACAACAAAAAATCAAAAGTTATATTCATTACCTAGTGATTGTAGTATAGATATGATTAAAAATGTTGTAATTTCAACTAAAGCAAAAGACTCTAATAATTCTAATTGGGGTAGGTTTGAAAAACTACGTTTTTATGATTTAAAAGAATCAATGAACGAAAAAGGCTATTATGATGGTACAGAAGGAAGTATAGGAATATTTCCAACACCTACAGATAATAGAAAAATAAATATATATTATCACAAGAAACCTAAAATGGTAACAAGTCTTGATGATACCATAGAAATTGATGATAACTATGTAGACTTAGTAAAATATAATGTATTATCTATTATAGCTATGTCCGGACATAATCCAGATACAGAATTAGCAAACGAATATATACTTTTGTATAATAACTTAGTTCAAAAGGCTAATGAAAGTAAAAATGAAAACCAACAAAAATACACTACTATAAGAGATGAGTATCAATCAAGATTTAAATGGAGAAGGAGGAGGTAAAATATGCAACAGAATCCTTATTTAGAAGCGGTACATACCAAAAGTGATAATGTTATATCATATTTAGCTGGTGGTATTTCTAATATATACCCTTCACAATTTATTCAAGATGATGAAGCACAAGACATGTATAATATGTGCCTTGATAATTACCCTGCTTTAAGAACAAGAATTGGAAGAACAATGCTTAAAAATCCAGGACTAAAAGGAGAAAAAATAAAATACTTTGGAGTAGCTGGAGTTAATTATTTGTTTTATATACAAGGAACTACACTAAAAGATATGTCAGGTACAGCAATAGCAACAGGTATTACTGGTAACAAGTTTCAACATGTCTATTATGCTGATGGAAACAATGAATATTTGGTACTATATGGCGAAGGAATAAAACCAACAAGACATAAATTACCATTATCTAGTGTAAATACTCCTGAATTATTAACGATGCCTAAAGATATCACTTCATTTGAACATATGTGTTATCACAAAAATAGAATGTTTGGAAGTGTAGGAAATATGTTGTATTTTTCAGCTCTTCAGAATCCTATGGATTGGTCAAGTGAAAGAAATTCAAGAGAAGATAGAGTTCCTAACTGTCAACAAATAACTGGATTGGTAAGTTTTGATGATAAATTAATAGTATTTAGTGAAGAAAATATGCACTTGTACTATGGAAGCAATGTTATATCAGGAGAAAGTGATTCTTATACTTGTGTAAATTTAGATAATAATATAGGCTGTTATGACCAAAATACAATAAAGGTTCATAACAGTTATTTATATTGGCTATATGGTAGAAACATATATGAATATGATGGAAGTACGATAAGAAGTATCGAAAAGCCTACAAGTAATAATGGTGTTACTGGCGGTATTAAAGCTTATATATATGGAATTACTATAAAAGAAGCGGAGAATATTTCTATTGCAGCAAGTGAAGATAAAATATATTTTTGGTTTCCAGATTATAAATTCTTTTTAGTATTTGACCAAAGATTAAGAAAATGGACTAAAGAATTACAACCGGAAGAAGATAAAAATGAATTATACTATGTAAATATATGTGATAGTTATAATGATTTAAATTTTAGTCAAACACCTACTCCTATATATGGATTAACAGCAAATGGTGTAATATACGAGATTACTGGCGGAAGAAAAGATGGATTAAAGTATATTCAACATTATGGAATAGATGAATTTACTGGAAATAATGATGTTGTATATACAAAACAAATTCCATTCTATTTTAAATCCAAAGAATATAAAGAGGGAACATTAAGTAAAAAGAAAGCTTTATCTGAATTATGGTTTAACTATGATTTAGATGGAAACATAAATGTAAAAATAACTGTAAACACCGGAAAAGAATATGTAAAAGAAAATGCATTACCAAATGGTAAAAACAAAACTGAATGTATATTAATTCCAAATGATATGCAAAATTACGACAGTTATACTATTGAGATATATGGAACTGGCGATGTTTCTATATATGGAATGGAAAGAAAATATAGAACGAAGGTAAGATAATATGTATTTTAGACAATATAGTAGTAATGAAGCTACTTTAAAAGAATGGGCTAGACAATTAACTATCGCCAATAATGGAAATTATATGACATACCCTACAGTAGAAAGTACATTAGACCATTGGAAAAATATTTTAAATATGCAAACAGGAACAAATATTTTTACTACATATTCAACAGCAGAAAGTACAATTTATAATTGGAAAGAAAATCTTAATAAAATTTATAATAAATAATTGAAAGGAGATGTAGTTTAATGGCAAATCCACTATTAACAACATCAAGAACATTACAAGCAACAAATAATCCACAAGAAAATATGACACAGGCTAATAGTAATATACAAAATGTTGCACAACAACCTATTAACAGTAATGTGAATGACACCCAAGGAATAAATCAAACAGCAAATAATGGCATTAATCCAATTACTATTCCAATACAAATACAACCACAAATAGCACAGTTAAGTCAACCAAGTGACACTAATAAAGCTAGTATGCAAAACTTACAAACTAATAATCAACAAGTTGTATCTGCTCCAACACCGCAAACTTATAAAGAGCCAACTAATACTAATACTGTTGATTTTAATCAGATATATTCTTCATATCAAAGTCAATATGGTAATGATACTAGTAATACTAACACATATACATCTGGAATAAAGAAAAGCAGTATAGGAACTACAATAGTAACACCTACAACAGCTAACATAAATTCCATTGAAGGACAATATCAAAGTGCATATGCAGATACAGTAAATGGCTTAATAAGTGAAATGCTAACTCAAATGAAAAATGGTTTTTCTTATGACCCTAATCAAGATAATTCATTAAAAGCTGCTACAGAATATGCTGCAAATAGCACATTACAAAGTCTAGCTGGAAGTGGTGTATTAAATAGTTCATCAACAACAGAAAGAATTGCGAAAATAGTAAGTGACTTAATTCCAACATATGAAGAAAAAGCACATAGCAGATGGACTGAGTATTTAGGTCAACTTGCTGATACTGCTCAAATCGTAATGAATTATGATAGTCAACAATTCAACTATTGGAAAGATGCAAAAGAAAGAGAATTTGAAAACAAAAAGTTTGAATATACAAAACAACAAGATGCATTAACAAATGCTTGGAAAAGAGTAGATGAATTAGGTTATGTAGACAATAATGCAAGCTCAATCCTTGGGGTTGCAGTTGGAACTTTAAGTAAAGATGCTAGAGAAGTTAAAGAGCAAAGAGAATATGAACTACAAAAGATGAGAGAACAAGCAGAAATTGAATATAAGAATAATATAGCATTATATAAATTGAAAAATGAACTTGAAACAGAACAAAGCAAAACACTTGCAGAAAATGAATATAAACTAAAACAAAAATATGGTACATTATCAAGTTCAAACAATACAACAAGTTTAAGCACTTATAAAGATATTATAAACAATAGATATGCAAATTATGATGAATTTTCTAAAAAATACACAGTAACAGATAATGCGAGTTTGTATAATTATTTAGTAAGTGAATATTCAAATGGAAGATTAAGTTCTAATGATTTAGCAAGTTTAACAGCTATGTATAATGTTACTGAACCTACAGAAGCAGATATTGCAAAACAAGAAAGAATTAAATATTTACAAAGTTTGAAATAGGAGGTACAAGAAATTGCTTAGTGAAGAAGAAAAAAAGAAAAGAGAAGAAGTTGCTAAAAGTATTATATCTGGAATGACAGGTACTTCTGATATGATTAATACAATAAACTATAACAATTATAACGTTAGAACAAACAATAATGAAGAACAGTCATATGTAAATAAAGTAAAAGAAGCAAATGATATAATTAACTCTATAAATCCAAGAGAAGATGTACAAGCTCCTAGTGTAAGCGAAGAAGATAGAAATAAATCACAAGAAAATGCACAAAAATTTATTGATTTAATGGATGAAAATACAGAAACACATTCAACATATGGAAAAGGCAATATAGATTTAAGTAATAGACCTATTGTACATAATAACGATGGTAGTATTAGTACAGTAAGGTCTATATCTTTTCAAGATGAAAATGGCAAAGAAGTGCTTATTCCAACAGTATCAGATAATGGAAGAATAATGTCAAATGATGAAGCTATAGAACAATATTATAAAACTGGAAGATATCTTGGTAAGTTTGATAGCATTGATGAAGCAAATAGTTATGCAGAACAATTACATAATCAACAAGAAAAAGATTATAGTGAGTATGAAGATAATAAGCAAACTGTTAATAATGAAGCACAAAATAAAACAGAAAATAAACCTACATATACTAGAGAAACTATGCAAAATAACATTCCTCAAATGTCTTTTGTAAACCCAAAAGATACGGAGAATGCTTCATCTATTGTAGATTATAATTTACAACAGCAAAAAGAAGAAAAAGAGAGTAAAAATATATTTGTTAAAACTGGTACATGGTTAAAAGATTTAGTTGGTTCTATTGGAGTTAGTTTGAAAAATACTGCTACTGGGTTATATAAAACAGCAAAAGAGGGAATAGGGGAAAGAAAAGAAGCTGTTGATAATATGACTGATGAAGAAATATTAGAAGCAAACAATAAAAACAAGTCATTTTTTAATACAATAGCTCCAAACACACTTGTAAGTAATATGAATAATAACAATAATAACCAAAAAAATAAATTAATTATAAGTGATATAATTCAAGATATTGCTAGAGCAAATACAAACGGATTAATAGATATAACAAATAATGTTTTAAATTTTTTATCATATGGAAAATTAGACAAAAATACAATACCTAAAGTTTCTGACTTTTCTGTTTTACAAGATTCAGAAAAATATGGAGAATATTCATCCCAAGAAGATTTAACTAAATCAATTCAAAATGATAAGAAAGAAGATTTACAAAAATATGGATTATATAATCCTAGTGCTAATACAGTTGCTGATATTACAACAGATATAGCAACTTTTTTATTGCTAAAAAAAGCTGGACTAGGTTCAACATCTGCAATGGTCACTTCTGGCACAATAGATACTTTAGGAAAAACTGGTAATGTGGAAGAAGCAACTAAAACAGCAGTAAGCGATTATGTATTTTCAAAGGTATTAGATAGTAAATTAATAAATGAAAAAATTGGAAATAAAGTATATAACGAAACTAAGAACAAAATTTTTGAACAATTTAAAAATCATAAGGAATTATTAAATCCAAATACACAAGCTAAAATAATGAATGCCGTTGGTGCAGCTGTAAAAACAGGAGTAACAACAGGAGTAAGTAGATTTACAGCTAATGAATTACAAGCAATAGGAAATTATGGTGTTGATGCAAATAACAAAGATGTTCAAAAAAATATTCTATTTGATACTATTACATGGTCTGCAATATATGCTGGAATCAGTGGCTTTACAGGTATGTATGCTAGCTTAAATCTTGAGGAATCAAATGTGAAAAATGATATTGAAGCAAAACAACAATTAGATAATTATTATTCTATAATGGAATTAGACCCATCAAAAGAATATACCTTAGAAGAATTAAGTAAACAGCATAAAGCTTTAGTAAAAAAATATCATCCAGATATTAATGCAAATAACTCTGAAAAAATGTCTCTTATAAATAATGCTTATGATGAAATTAGTAATTATATGAAGACAGGAAAAATTAATAAAGTAGTTGTAAAAACAGAAAAAACTAATACTGCTCCAAAAGAAAGTGATGTAAAACAGAATCAAGATGGAATCATTGTAACAAATGATGGCAAAGTTTATGTTGATACTGATAGTATTTTAAAAGATACCGCTTCTAATATTGCTAAAGAACAAATAAAACCAGCAATAACAATAATGGTAGATAATAGCAGTAATGTAACTGGTTTGGAACAAGTACAAGCGATTCCTTTTGATGTAAAAGGTTCAAAACTACCTGATATTGCACCAGCAGTTTATGTTACAGAGGAAGGAAGTATTAATGTTATTGACATCAATTCAGGCACAAAATTATTAACAAATGCTAATAATGTAAATACTGCTATTGATACTGTTACAAAAGCATTACAAAGTGACAATGATAATACTATAAACAAAATAAAAAATGAAATATTAAAAAACAATATTAGTGTTGAAAATTCTGTTGGACAAGTAATTGATTCTATTAATGCAAAAGTACAAGAAAATAATAGCATATATTCAAGTGAAAATACCCTTAGAAGCAATTTGAATAACGAGCCAACAAATTATACATCTAAAAACAAAAATACAAATATAAGTCCAAAAAATAATCTTGAAGAAATTGGCTCAATGATAAAACAAATTTCAAATAATAGCAAATATAATCAAAATGAAGTAAGAAACATCATAGATTATGTATCAGATAGTTTTGATAATGTAAAAGTTGAAATGACACCATCTGGAAAAGCAATTGCATATTCTATCGATAATAACGGAAATATAGCTTATTCAACAGGAATTGATAAAATTAGATATACTGGTTCAGATATAAAAGAAATGGTAAATAATTTAGTAAGTAATGCCAATATACCTACTACCGCAAAAGAAGGCTTATCAACAATTGAAGAAACTAATATACCAAAAGTTAAGCAAACGAGAACATCTACAAGTATGGAAAACAGAACATATGAAAATGTAGGAAATAAAAATATATTACCTTATGCTGAAGAGCATCCTGAAGTAGCACAAGATATAAAAGATATGGCAGCTAACTTTATGGAAGATTTAGCTAGTTCTATACCAGGAGAAAGATACAAAGCTGGAGATACTTGGACAGGTCAAAAAAGAAGTACAACAAAAGAATTAGCAAATTTTAAGGATTTAACCAATGTAAGTTGGAACAGAATAGGCGAGGTATTAGATGATATTTATGAAGGTAAAAGTAATTACTCTTTAGCTAAAAAAATGGAACTAGAACTTGATAAAGCATTGTCAGAAGGGTATATAAATATATACGGTCAAAATATTATGCCAAATGAAGAATATTTAAAGAAAAAAGGTAGTATTGAAGGCAAAGACTATTTATCTATTGATGAAAACAATGACTATATTCCAAATGATGATGACTCTAGAATCTTTGGTATGAAAAAGAAAGTTTCTTCTGAAAATTACAATAATTATAAAACCTTAATCAGCAAGGAAGAACAAAAAGCATTAAATAATTTTAATCCTTCTGTTGATATAAAAATACCAAATGAAATCAAAAATATTAATATTAAAGATATTAAACAAACAGAAGCAATTAAGTTGGCAAAAACTGTTTTTAGAGATAATAATAAGACAAGAACTTTCAAAAATGATGAAACAAATAATAAAATAAAAGTTATTGCAGATGACATAAAAGAAAGTATACATAAAACTTTTTCTAATAAAAGCCAAAAGAAATATTTAAGAGAGAGTATTGCAAGTTTTGCTCAAATAAATTCAATAATTAAAAATGGAAAGAAAGTAAGTGAATCTAATGAATTAAAAAATCGTAGCAAATACAAAGAATGGAATTACTACATAGTACAAGCAAATATAAATGATAATCCTTTTTTAATTGAATATGATGTATCAAAACAAGAAGATGGTTGGCATTTAAGAGTTGAAAGGTTGAAAAAAATAAATATTAAAAAAGTAGACACCCCATTAGCGGCGACTAAAAAGTCTATGCTAATTCAGGGCAAGCCTACTTTTATTAATAACAGTATAACACCGACATCCAAAATTGTCAATAGTGAAAAATCTGTTATCAATAATAAGTCTATGCAAAAAGAAAAAAATAATACCTCAAATGATATAAGGTCAATGAAAAAAAATACAAATTCACGTCAAAATGGTGGCTTAACCAGAACAGAATATGATAATCAAGGAAATTCAATAGCATTCAAAACAGCACAATTTTTCAAAGATAGTAAGGTTCGTGATGATAATGGTAATCTTATGGTTGTGTATCATGCAAGTAAAAATGATTTTACTGTTTTTGACAAATCAAAAATTAGAACTGGAATTACAATGTATTCTAATAATGGAGATGGATTTTATTTTACGGATTCGAGGGAATTAGCAGATGATTATACAAAAGGAAAAATATATGAAACATATTTAAATATTAAAAATCCATTAGTTGTAGAAAATCCTATATCAGAAGAAACTAATAAAATATTAACGAAATTTTCAAAAAAAATATATAATCAATACAGAAATGAAATTGAAAAACAAAAATTTGGTAAATACGAAATATTTGATGCAAAAAAAGATGTAGTTAAACAAAGTGGTAGTGCAATATTGAGCAGAGTAGTAGATAAATACGGAAATGAATTTACTAAATTTCTAAAATCAGAAGGATTTGATGGTGTAAAAACATCTGTTACAGATTATTTTGACACAGGAGCTAAATTTGATTATATAGCTTTTGAACCTAATCAAATAAAGAATATAACAAACATTGCACCTACTTCAGATGATGATATAAGATATATGAAAAAAACAAATACAACGAGACGTCAAACTATTGTAAAAGATAATTCAGGAAGAACATTAGCCAAGCAGCAGCAAGATTACTTTAAAAATAGTAAAATTCGTGATGACAATGGTAATTTAAAAGTTATGTATCATGGAACTCAAAGAGCTGATAGAGTTGGAAATTATTTTGACCCTAAGAAATCAACATCAGGTCCAATGGCTTTCTTTACGGACAACAAAGATATAGCTAAAAGTTATTCAGAAAATAAAGAAGATACATCTTTATCAAGAGAATATAACACAGAATATGACCTTTTTAAAGTTGATGGAAAAACATTAGATGATTATTGGAACAATTTGAATCAAAAGCAAAAAGATTTTATTAATCATGAAGGAAAAAATATTGGTTTTGATGAAGATTGGGAAAATATTATACATAAAAATAATGCAAGTCAAGAAAGTTTTGGCGATATGTATGAGTGGTATAGAAATAATCAGGAAAATGGAAATGGTATAAAAGCATTGTATGATGTATTTGTAAACGATGGCAATTTGATGAATGAAGATTTATCAAAATTCAAAGATGTTTTAGAGTATGCAGGAATAAAAAATGTTACTTATTTAGATAGATATAAAACTGAACCAAAAGTATATGAAACATATTTAAATATAAAAACTCCATTTAAAACAAGTAAAATTGATTCTAATATTTTAAAACAATTTGAAGATGCTTCAAAAAACGTACAAATACAGAAAAGCTATAATGCAGATGCTTGGGACAAAACAAATAGAAAGCCTGATGATTGGATTAAAACTTTGAAAGATGATATAAAAAATGACACAACTCATGCATGGACAAGCATTCCAGATTGGGTAACAGATATATTGAAAGAAAATGGTTACGATGGCATTGTAGATACCGGTGGAAAAAACGGTGGAATTGAACACCAAGTCGTAATACCATTTTATTCAAATCAGATAAAAAATATAACAAATACCGCTCCAACATCAAATGATGATATACGATATATGAAAAATTCAAAAGGAACTTCTAAAAACACAGTTAAAGACAACCTAATTAGTCAACAAAAAATACACCAAGAAAAGAAACCGCCTGAGACAGAAGATATAATAACAGAATTAGAAAGACAAAAACTAATACAAAAAAGTAAACATAATGGAGAACGTGAAGATGCATATATAGAACAAGCTATAACAGAAGTAATGTTAAAAGCAAAATGGGATGAGAATATTAAACCGATTGGAACAACTGATATAATAAAATTTATTGAAGAAAGCTTTGGAGATAAGATAGAAAAAGGAAATTTTAGACAACGTGCATATGCAATATACAAAGAAAATAGAGACATAATAAGAACAAAGTCAATGAAAGACATCGATAGTATTGTTCATGAAGTATTTCATAGAATTTATAAAGATTACAATTTAAAGGAACACATCGAAGATTTATACCCAGAAGTTGTAACTCGTAAAGTATTTGATTTATACAGTAACCTGAATGAACAAGATATTACCAATGAAGGTTTTGCAGAAATGGGAAGAAGATATATTGTTCAAAAAGACTATATCGAAGACAAAATGCCTAAGACTGTAGCAATACTTGAAGAGTTAAAAGAAAATAATCCAGAATTAAAGAAATTTTTAGAAGGTTTAACTCAAAGAGTACAAAATTATATATATCAAGCTCCATGGAACAGAACACAAAGCAGTATATCTTATGCACCTAGAAAAGAAACACTTGATTTTAAAGAAAGTTACAATAATGCCAAAAATAGACTTATAACTAATGTGCTTAATCAAGATTATGCATTAGAAATGGCAACTGACTTTATGGGTAAGGGCATGGGCTATATAAACAACTATGAATTAGACCCTAAAGACAATCCAGTAATACAAAATGCATTAAAACAAGGAATTGGAGATAAAATTGATTCTATTTTAAAAGATGGTATATATGATTTAGATACTGGTAAAAAGCTATGTGATGGAATAGCAAAAGTCGGAAAAATATTGCCTAATACAGAAGAACAAAAGAACCTAAGTACATACTTAACAGCATTAAGGGCTATGGAAGCATCTGAAAAAGGAAAGAAAACTGGTATAAGATATGATGATGCAAAAGCAACTGTTGAAAAATTTTCTAAAGATAGGAGATTAGAAGAAGCTAGAATAATATATCAAAAATTTCAAAGTACATTATTAGAGCAAGCTAAAAAGGCAGGATTATATTCACAAAAAGACATAGATTTAATGAAAGAAAATTGGCTAAATTATGCAACATTTTATAGGGTTATGGATGATAACAACAAAGGTAGTTCATTGATGAAAAATCCTATTAAAAAGTTTGTTGGAAGTGAAAGAGATATTATAAATCCTCTTGAAAGCACTATAATAATGCTAGGAAGAATATACCCTGCAATTCAAAGAAATATAACAATGAAAAGTTTTGTTGACTTAGGGGAAGTATCAAGCTTAGGTGGTGTGTTCTATGATGTTATACCAACACCAGTAAAATATTCTGGTACTGAACATCTAGAAGATTTTAGAAATATTCTTGAAAGACAGGGGATTGATACTGATGGATTAGATTTATCTAAGACCTATGATTTATATTTTCCAGATAGAAGAGATAATAGAAAAGAACGTATAACATCATATAAAGTTGATGGAAAAGAAGTAACATTACAATTTAGGGATGATGAAATTTCAAAACAATTATATGATGTATTTACTGGTGGTTATGATAAAGATGTACCTAATCTAGCAAAAAAAATACTTTCTGAAACAGCTAAGATATTTAGATATGGAACAACTATATTAAATCCAAAATTTGTTGTAAATAATATTTCAAGTGACACTCAACAAGCAGCAACAAATGCAAAGGGTAAATTTATTCCTTATGCAGATAGTGTAAAAGGTTTAGCTGATGTAATTATTGCCAGAGGTATGAATATACCTAAAAACTTATATGATAAATTACCAAAAGCAACTTTAGAAAAACTAAATAATTCTGAATATAAGAACAAAGTTCAAAGGTATTATGCTTTATTTAAGCAGTCTGGTGCTTCTGGTGGTACAAGAACAAGCTTATATACCAGTAGAAATCAAACAAGTAAAATGATGGCTGATTTATTAAATAGTGACTATAAAGAATTAGGTTTAAAGAAAAACAAATTTAAATCAGTTGTAGACACTCTTTCAATACCTTCTGAACTATCTGAAGAAGCAACTAGATTTGGAGTATTTAAGAAAAATTTAGAATATATGCAAAATAAAGATTCAAAAGATTTTATAAATAATCTTATAGATTCTGCTTATAATACAAGAAATGCTACCCAAGATTTTTCGACTGGTGGAAGAACAATAAAAAAATATTCTTCATATATACCTTATTTAAGTGCAAAAATTGGAAGCATTGAAAATAGCAGAATAATATACAAGCAATTAGTTGGGGAAAGTGCAAAAAAATATAAGAAACAGTATAGCAATGATTTATTAAGAGGAATTCCAGAGGAAGAAGCAAAACAAAAAGCAACTAAAAAGATAGTAGATACTATAAAGAAAAAAGTTCTTATGACAGCACTATTTACTTCTGTTGGATTTTTATTACATAAATTGTATAAGAATAATGAAGAGTACGATGAAATTAATCAACAAAAGAAATACAACAACTATTATATCAAGATTGGAGATTCTTGGGTTAAAGTTAAGAAAGCTCAGGGAGAAGAAAGATTTTGGATTAATTTAGGAGAATATTTAGCAGATTTAACTTCTGGAAAATTAAAAGGCAATGAAATATCTTCATTAGGAGATACAATTGGAAATTCTATACAAGATACAGGCTTTTCAGAAGATTTATCTGGATTTTTGCCTCCACTACTAAGTACACTTTTTGAAATAGGAGCAAACTATGATTTCTATTATGGTAATAAAATAGTTCCTGAATATATGAAAGAAAGCTATGAGCCTAAAGACTGGTACGATGAAAATACTTCTGGACTTTCAAAATTAATAGGACAAACCTTTAATGTTTCCCCAATGTATATTGATTATTTTGTTAAAAATGGTTTTGGAACAACGTTCTATGATTTATGGAAAACACCAGATAATCTATTAGGACTTACTAATAAATATGCATCATCTGCAAAAACTTCTGGCGGAGCTTTTACAGTAAATCCTTATTCTAGTTCAACATCTTTAAATGAACTATATGATAGATACAATGAGTTAAAGCAAAAAAATGGTTCTGGGACATTATCAGAAGATGAAGAAAAAGAATATAAACAAATTTCTGATGCCAAAGAAAGTATCACTGACATAAACAAACAAATAAAGGAAATAAAAAGAGACTTAACTCTATCATCATCTGAGAAGGAAAAACAAATTTTAGAATTGCAAAAGCAAAGAACTGATACAGCAAGAAATGCTATTGGAAAAGAATTAATTGATAACAACAATGAAGAAAAAATAGAAAGTTCAAAATTCTACCCTTCAAGAGATACAATAAGTCAAAATAAATATACATTAACTATGACTACTGAAATGAAAAAAGAATATGAGCAACTTGCTTATAGTCAATATCAAAAATACAAATCTCAAGGCTTATATAGTGAAGATTATTTAGAAAAACTAGAAAGCACTTGTAAAGATTATGCTAAAAAATATATGTTACAAAAATATAAAAATCAATTAACTAAAAGCAAATAAGGAGCTACAAAATTGTAGTTCCTTTTAAATTCAAATTAAAGGAGTCAAATTATGGAACCAGAAAACTATTATAATAAAGAGTTAAATGATTTTAAGATTGAAGTTTTAACACAACTTGCAGTAATCAATTCAAAACTTGATGGCTATAACGACATAAAAACAAAAGCAGATGAAGCTGATAAACGTTCCAAGCAAAATGAAAAAGATATTACAATCATTCAAGACAATAATAAATGGGCTTTTAGAACAAGTGTTGGAGCAATAATAACTAGTGTAATAGGAATAATATTCTTATTTATAAAAACAGGAATGGGGGTGGGGTAGATGAAAAAAGCATGGAGTGATGTTAAAAGCTTTGTTACAGTAATAATGACTATAGCAATGGTTATATTGCTATTTGCTCCAATTGAAGTAAACAAAGAAGTTTTAACAATTTTTAGTGCTACATATGGTTCAGTTATGACATATTTTTTTACTAAAAAGAAAACTGAAGAAACAGACATAGAAGATAATACACAAAATTAGTTATTTTATGAAAGGAGAAAACAAAATGGCTACAAATATACCTTTGACAGGAAAATTCAATATAACTTGTGAATATGGAAGAAAAAATAGTAACAGATTAAAATGGGCAGCAGGGCATCATACAGGAATAGATTTAACAGGACAAGACCAAATCTATGGAACTTGTGATGGAACTGTTGTTAGAATTGGAAAAAATGATAAATCATATGGAAACTTTATAGTGATAAAGGATTCTCAAAATCGTTTTCATTGGTTTTGCCATCTGGCTAGTATAAGTTGTAATGTTAATGACAAAATAAGCCGTACATCTAAAATAGGAATAATGGGAGCTACTGGAAATGTAACAGGCAAACACCTTCATTATGAAATAAGAGACAACTCTAATATATATGGTCACAATATTAATCCAGCAGAGTACATGGGAATTCCTAATGCTGTAGGTAATTATAATAGCAGCAATTATCAAATTAATAATGTTCAAACATCTAATGTTTCAACTCCAGTATTAAAAACACTTGCTAGAAATACAAATTTAAGAGACAAACCAACTACAGATGGTTCTAATTCAACATTATATGTTGCTAATACTACATTATATGTTTTAGAGGCTGGAGTTGCTAAATCCAACGGATTCACATGGGACAAAGTAAGAATAAGAGTGAATGGAAAAGAAGGTTATATGATTAACCAAAATTATAAATAGAATAGGAGGATTTTTATTATGATTATAGGAATTGATAAAAAAGGAGAAATGAAGAATCTGCTTTTAAATGAAGATGGTTCTATACCAGTAAAAATAGAAGGAGAGGTACAACAAACTTCAGATAAAGAAATTACATTAAATGCTAGTGTTCAAACATTATCTACAGATGAAACCGTTATTTCTGTTGGAAAAAAAGTTACAATGATTATGATTGCGAATTATTCTGAAACTTCTGATGTTTCAATTATTGTTGGAGAAAATACTTATCAAGTTGGTGCTAATTTAGCTTTAGAATTACCAATGAATATAGAAATTAATAGTATTTCTTTAATAGCTACAGAAGCTAATACCAAAATTCAATTAGTTATAAAAGGAATAGAGTAGGGGAGGAATAAATGCTTCCCCTTTAACGAAAGGAGATTAAAATGAATATTAATTTTTTAAAAAAAGGTGGAACAAATACATCAGATGCAACAGCTACAATTGATGATATATTAAGTCCCAAAACAGCATATGTAAATGGCAATAAGATTGTTGGAAATATTTTGCCTACTTATGAAAATGTGGATGTAACAGAGTATTTATCAACTAATTTGAATTTTTCTACATCTGATATATATTCAAAGATTTTACATTTTGAACCTTATATATTTTATATGGGTTATAACTCAGATAGTAGACTAATAAGTATAATAGTAATTAATAAAAATACAGTAGAATTTAGCCAAACGTTTACACCAAAAGAATTATTTAATATTACCTCTGTTGGCGGAATTTTACTTTCTTATGATAGCTATATTGATAATGAAGAATATATTTTATGTCCAGGAATTGGTTACAATGATGGTGGTGGCAATACTTTTGTTTATTTTAGACGTTTAAAATACAATTCAAGAAATAAAGAATTTACAATTATTGATGGTATTGCATCATCTAGTTGGAACGATACCGGAAATAACTATGGCTATTATGGCGATACATCATCTATTTTGCCTAATAGATTTTTAGTTCAATATTCAAATTGGAAGGATTGGATGACTTTATCTTATGAAAAAATCATTTGGTCTGATAATTCTGGTGCTATTTCTACATTAGCAAAAGCTTATCGCAGTGATAGTTATAGATATGGCATTGAAGAAACCGGAAATGGCTATATGTTTACATCTAATGGTAGATTATATATTTTAAATGAAAATGAGACATCGTTTATTAGTTGGTCAGAAAATGTAAATTCTAAAATATATATATCACATAATTGTAAATACATGATATACAATAATAGCTTATATAGTTTTAGTATGTCTAATGATGCTAATGCGATATTTAATAGCAAAAAACTTATACAAGAAGGACTACCTTCATATACAAATATTTATTTTTCAAAAGATGATACTTATGCTATATTAGTTGATACAAATATAATTAATATAATAAAATTTGATAATACTGGTTATACATTAATTCAAAGTATTAACACCAATTCAAAAGTATTTACTTTTGATAGTACAATGTTTTTGAATTTATTTTCTGATTCATGGCACAAATACGAATATACTTCTGGAAAAGAATTAATTAGCTTATCTATTAAAGGTCAATCATTAATAAAAGCAAAAGCCTCAAATGTTCCTTTAGCTGAACAAGTATTAAAAGATAAAACATTTATTGGATTAAATGGTGTAACTAAAGGAACTATGCCTAATAATGGAGAATTGATATTTGAGCCATCTGACATAGAACAAATTATACCAGCTGGCTATACTAAAGGCGGTAAGGTTTTGGTAGCTGATTTTGAAAAAACAAAAGAGTATAACGATTGTATTGATTATGCAAATGCAATAATTAACCATTCAGATATACCTTACAAGCAACTACAATATTTACAAACAACTGGAAAAGAATGTATTAATACAGGAATCAATGCTAGTAGTGATGTTGATTTAGAAATCAAATTTAAATCTCTTATTGCAACTCCTGGAGCATATGGAAGAATAATTGGAACAAATAAAGATATGAACTTTGAACTTTGTGATACAAACTCTACTAGTAATTACAGAGTGTCAGTAAATTCTGGAAAATATACAGAAAGAATGCAAATCAACAACAATGACTTTAATATTTTTAAAATGACTGGTTCAGGAGAAATTTATTTAAATGGAGAACAAAAATATAACTTTAATGCTAATCCTGTAAATTCTAATATACAATTGTTTTCAATAAATGGAGAATCAGGCAATACACTTCAAGTAGTTTATTGTAAAATTTATAAAAATAATGAAATAATTAGAGATTTCGTTCCTGTAAAAACAAGTAATAATGTATTGGGATTATATGATAAAATTACAAATGAATTATTTACTAATACCGGAACAGGAAATTTTATAGGAGGTGCAGAAATATGAGTAAATTAAAAGATGATTTGAAAACTATTTATTCTGAAATAAAAGAAAAATTATTACCAGAAAATATAAAAAAAGGTATTACCATTTTGGGTATAACAGGAACATATACTGGAGAAACAACAGAAAATTCAGAAGAAACTGAATAAAATAAAAAAGACTACTCTAAAAATTAAAAGAGTAGTCTTTTTTTATTTTAAATTTGTTGTATAAACTTTTTCTCCAATATTATGCTTTAGTATTAAATAATTTATAATACATGATATAAATGCTAAACATATATTTGAAATGCTTGTAGTTTTAAATAGTATAGTTATTATCATATAAATAATAAAAGAATTTAAAATAGAAATTATAATAGTCTGCTTTTGTGTTAGTTCTTTTTCTAATATCACAAATAAATACATAGGCATAACAAAGTATAAATATATCATATCAAGAAATGCAATAATATTAATTAATAGCTTATTTTCTTTAATTTCTTCTAATTTACTATATGTTGGTTGACATTTTGGACATGCACCATAACCATTACCTTTAGCATAACTTAATGTAACTCGTTCAGGAGTACCAAGTAGATAGTCACATCCAGCAACATGATATTTTGAATAATACGGTGCTAAACTAGCGGTTGTTGTTGTTGCACTAGTGGTTATATATACAATTATTTTAGAATCTTTATCTTGTTTATTGTAAGCATATTTTACTAATATAATATTTGTTAAAATACATACTATTAATGATACATAAAAAATTTTTTTCTTCATTTATTTTAAACCCCCTCATCTTTATTTAATAAAATGTTTACTAAAATTCCATCTATACGTAGAATGACTACGTATAGTTTATCATATTTTGTAGTAAAATCAATAATATATATAAAAGAAATATTAATTTAATATTATTGCAATATATTTGTAATATTTCTAAATTAAAGAAAGGATTTTATATGAGGGTTAAAAAGTACAAAGGTAAAAAGAACATTTCAGGAAACTTTATTAAAAAAGTTAGGGAGGAAAAAGGGTTAACCAAAACAGATTTCTGCAAGAAACTAGAATTGGAAGGTGTCAATATCAACAGAGATGAACTACTGCTGATTGAAAAGAATCAATTATTAGTAAAAGATTTTGAATTGATAGCCATCTCTAAGGTTCTTGATATTGACTTAAATAACCTAAAAGATTACTTAGAAGATTAGTACTGATACTGCTAATCTTCTTTTATATTATAATACTAATTTTATGAAAAGTATGTAAAAAAATGTCGATTATAAAAAATATATATGTATGTATTTTCGACATTTTTTTTAGAATTTATATGGTATACTAAAAGTATTATAAAAAGCCACTATCTGTCAACAATATTTTATAAAATCCAAAAAATAATTTATGAAAATCAAAAAAATATTGATAAAATTATGTATCTTTGATATACTTATAATAAGGATTGAGGGTTGTAATATGAAATATAAAAATAAAGAATATTTGAAAGAACAAGCAATTGAGCTATATTTAAAAAATAACACTTATGTTCAAATAGCAAAAATATTGGGTTGTTCAAGAAATTATATAAGCGATTTAATAAAAGATGATATTAGAATAAAATCTAAAAAGAATAAAAAGACTTTAAAAGTATATAAAAGCCAGCATACAGGCAAGAAACATTTAACAATAGGAATAGAATTATTAAACAATATAGGTATTTCAAATAATGTTTTGTTAGATGAGTATGTTGATGTATTAGTTGATTCGAAAAACGGTCAAATAGTATTAACTAAGCATAATTAATAGGTTTTAAATAGACTAAATATAACTAGTCTATTTATTTTTTTGTAAATTATGCTTGCATTTGACTGTCATATGTGATATTATGTAAACAGGAGGTAAGGAAAATGTATGTAAAAAAAGAAGAAAAGCCATTAGTGTTAAAAGAATTTTTAAGTTATCTATTAGTTATACGAGGTTATTCAATAAATACAATCAAAAGTTATGAAAGTGATTTATTAAATTTCTTTAGTTTTATAAAAGAATATCTTGAAATAGCTATCAGCATAAAAGATTTTAATGTATTTATTTTATCTATGGTAACAGAAAAAGATATATTAGCATTCTTGGTGTATCTAAATTATTCTAAAGATAATACTGTAGTTACAAGAAAAAGAAAAGTGTCTGCTATTAGAAGTTTTTACAAATGGTTATTTAATACATATGATATAGGAGCTAATATAGAAAATCCAAGTAAAGATATTCCATATATGCAATCTGTTAAAAAAATACCTAAAAATTTAAGTCTAAAAGAAGCTAAAAAAATAATAAATATTTTTAATATAACTAATAGCCAAATGCCAAAAAGAAATAACACTATTATAGCAATATTGTTAAATTGTGGTTTGAGAATATCAGAAATATCAAATTTAAATATTTCAAATATTAATTTCAAAGAAAAATATTTTAGAATTATTGGAAAAGGAAACAAAGAAAGAATAGTTTATTATAATACTTATGTTGAAAAGCAATTAAAAGATTATTTAAATAAAAGAAAAATTATAAATTTGAATGAACCTGTTTTTATTAATCATAGTTCAAATAGGTTGGGAATAGATGGAATTGAAAATGTTTGTAAAAAAGCTTTTCAATTAGCTGGATTAGAGGAAAATGGGTATACTGCTCATTCATTAAGACATACTATGGCTACATTATTATATAAATATAGTAATGCAGATATTTTAGTTATAAAAGAAATTTTAGGTCATGCTTCTATATGTTCAACACAAATATATACTCATATTTATAACAAAGAAATACAAGAGGCTTATAACAAAAATCCATTAAATAATTTTGAACTAAAAAAAGTCGCATAGGGAGGGGAAAAAATGAATTTTGATATAGATACAATAAGAAAGAATAAAATAGAGTTATTGGATTGTCAAATAGATTTAATTTTAAGGTCTTTAGAGTTTTATTCTTATACATATCAATTTATCTGTCCAAGAAAAGGAAAAACATCAGAAGAAGAAAATTTAAGAATTTCTTTAGTTCGTGATACTTATAATCAAATTTTAAAAGAGTTTGGAGAATCCAAGTCTAATAATCCTATAAATGGCAATATAAATATTTTTAATAATAATAAATTTAAGAAAATTGCTTAAATA
>ERZ838577.980-NODE-980-length-41235-cov-5.020568_pt1 | contig 41235 bp, 56 predicted proteins | sample MGYA00519682_ERZ838577 | MGnify/ENA primary metagenome ERZ838577 (study PRJEB31850, sample SAMEA3708838) | human gut metagenome | biome: human gut; feature: human-associated habitat; material: faeces | place: China | collected 2014 ...
GCCCTTCATGATGAAATCATCCGCAGGGCGGCGCAGATTTAGGAAAAGTATATCTTTTGATGAAATATAGGAAGTACGGGAGTGGGAAAAATGTATCAATTCTTTCTGCGTGGAGCTGGACTGCGATATTTATATTACCGGTTCTAATGCCAAACTGCTTTCCGGTGAGCTGGCTACATATTTAGCCGGGCGATATGTGGAGTTCGTCATCTACTCCTTTTCTTTTGATGAATTCATTCAGCTGTACCGCATTATTTTCCGGAAGCCGATGTCAGGACCTGATTTACCCGTTATCTTACCGCTGGAGGAATGCCTTATTTAGCCAATCTGCGATATGAAGAAACTGCCTATCGTCAGTATTTGCAGGATTTGTTTAACTCTGTGGAGCTTAAAGATATTGTTCAACGCAATAAAGTTCGCGATGTAGGTATGCTGGAACAGATTATTGCCTATGTGACGGCTAACATCGGTATTACCTTTTCATCTACGGCTATTTCCGAGTATTTGAAAAGCAAAGGCCAATCCGTATTGCCGGAAACGGTTTTAGGATATTTGAAGGCCTGTACCGACGTCTTCTTGTTTTATCAAGTGAACCGGAAAGATCTTAGGGGAAAGAAAAATACTATGTGGCTGATTATGGCGTGCGGGAGGCTGTATTTGGCGGTAACCAACGAGACATCCCAAGTTGCCTACTTGGTGGTTTCAGAGGTCACTATTCAACGAGAGTTTGGCGTTTATGAGTGTGTCCGGGACAATTATCCTAAATACGTTTCTTATACTGGACATGTTTGATATGAGTAGGGACGGAATCAAGCACCAAAATATTCGCGATTTCTTGCTGGAAAAAGAGTGGAAATGACCTAGCTGAGGAGTCTGTTTGCTGGGGGGATTTGCCCCTTTTATGCCCCTTTTGAGATATTGTATTAGGAAAATTTCTTGGAAAAATCGCATAGCTAAGCCAATATTATAGAATTGTATATTCTAATGAATGGTACTAGACGATGAACAGGTGCGAATGGAAAGCATCAGATAGATACCAGGGAGATTCGCACTCAAACAAGTAATATATTGTCAAAATAGACAGCGATTTTCAGCAAATCAGCTGGATTAAATTGTATCAGCTTCTATATATGCTATGTTTCGGATTAAGAGATACCAAATGTAGCTGTCACCCTCTGCGTGAGGGTGTGGATTGAAATGCGAGCCCCGGGCCGATTGCCGACTGGCATACTTGTCACCCTCTGCGTGAGGGTGTGGATTGAAATGTAGATCCTGCATTCCCGGTCTATGAGCTTTTCAAGTCACCCTCTGCGTGAGGGTGTGGATTGAAATGGCGACCCACGTTGCCACAGGCTTAATCGTCGATGTCACCCTCTGCGTGAGGGTGTGGATTGAAATCCTGTTTTGTTCCAACGCAACAAAAGCATCCAGCAGTCACCCTCTGCGTGAGGGTGTGGATTGAAATAAACGGACCGGCGCGAAGCGGTATCCCATTGAGAGGTCACCCTCTGCGTGAGGGTGTGGATTGAAATGCCATAGCCGAAAAGGCCGAGGGCGTCGACTACAGTCACCCTCTGCGTGAGGGTGTGGATTGAAATAGTTCCCCACTGTACAATTAAGCCGCCGAAGTTCGGCCCAAACTGGATATATCCGTTTTGTGCCATGAGTCCACTGATACCGAGCTTTGAGTTCGTAAATTTGGAGCCGCTCCATGACACATCAGACCCGCTTGCAAGATTACTAACCAGTGTTGCAAGCGTTGCAAGACTTATATCCGGAGCGTCATACCAATTCCCTTTTCCAGTCACATCGCGAAATCTTTTCCCAAGCCCTGACAAGAGATTGACAAGCGTATCAGTGTCTTTTGTCGGGACGAGTGAATCATTTACGGTGAGCGCTAAATTACTATGTGCGCCAGCGTCAGTGTTGTGTTCAGATATATTATTTCCCGCAACATTTTCGATGGCTGCTTGTAAATTCGCAGTAATTTCAGCCACATCATTGTCATAACAATCGTGACCCTGCACAACGATAAAATCGGCAATAGCTTTTGCCATTGCCGATACTTGTAAATACAATTTATTATGTAAACGGGATAGTGCCATCCCTGGAATTACCCCATTTTGCCGCTGCGTAGCATTCATGTATTCGCTGTCATTAAATGTTCGATCCGCTGTATTGGCTTCATTAAAAATCTTAAAATTAGTTTCTGCCATTATACTTCAATCCTTTCTACGTCCAATTCCCCGCGTCGTATCCCAACAAATTCGCTTCATCATAGTCATAGGCAAACGAATCTTTCGGGTTATCTTCCAACCAATTCGCTTCGTCATATCCGCGAATGGTATCGGTTTCCATGTCATACCCAAAAACTTTCTGGTCTGAAAAATAAGTGGTCAATTTAACCGACTGTGGTTTCGGTACTATCATGCCCTTTTGAATCATGTTGCGTACAATCTGATCAAAGGAACTGCCAATCACTACAACGTCAATAGTCATGTCCTGGTTATCCTGGATGATAATGCCCTCTCCGAATAACGTAGTCCACAAATCCCTTAAATCCATGATTCCGCCCTTCCACATATTTTGCGCGATTTTAGCTTGCAGCAATATGCGGTACGCAGCATTATCTAATATCGGAGATAGACCTTTATCAGGCTGGAAATCAAGCGTCCTATTTGCGCCAACAAGTATCCCCACGATATCTTCTTGTATGCCGGTCGCCAGCATTACGTCGAACTCATCATCCATCGTTGCCGCCAGTGCGAAAATGTCATCGCTAGGACGTAATAGAGCCGTAACCATTGCCATATATTTCGGTTTATCCCGATGCTGACTTGTAATCAATTTCAAATAATTATCCAGTAAAGCCATTACGATACCTCCGTTACGGTAACGGTTCCCACAGATGCTACTTCGTTATATAAAATATCAATGTCAGCCATCGATAAACTGCCCGCGTCTTTACCGATAGTAATTCCTTGCAGTGAAAATTCTGGCTGAGCCACATTGGTGATTGAAGCAGCTACCGCAGTTAGTATGCCTGTCACCAACACGTCATATCCAATGTCTAATGCGTTGATATATTGTTCTACGTTATTTTTTATCGTGTCGGCGATGGCAGTCGTATACGTTCCATTCTTTTTTACCGTAACGGTCACATCTATCGGCACATAGGCCGGACGGAAGAAGCGTACAATATTCGGCAAACCATCCGCATTGATGTATGTCACTGAAGTCGTGCCGTATGTACCGCCGCCAGGCCCTTTCCGCAAATAAATTTGCTCGGCAACGTCTTCATCTAACCCGCCCTCTACGACGGCTGCAATCGAATGCCCTGGAATACCGTTGCTATCCGTTTCATTCGTGTCGTTATCGTACACTTTATACCGCGTTACGCCAGTTACGCTGGCAATGCCGGCAATCGTACTGTTTACCATGTTTTGGCTTGGTATCGCCACGCTGATAGACTGCCGGTATCGTAATTGCTCATCTGTTTCTATTGGTTCGCCTGCAACGGCTGGTACTGTATTGGTAACGCTAAGCCAGCCTTTTTGCGGATTCGTTATTTTAGTAATTGTTCCCGGCGATGCTTCTATAGCGCCGATGGCGCTGCACTGCGCCGTAACTTCTATCGTCGAACTGGTAAACGCCACATTTTCCGGTAAATTCCAAGTATTCCCGGCATCATCTTCTGCAACGCCGGCAGCGATAACCGTTCCTACGTCGCCAGTTAGTGTCAGCACACAGGTGCTGTAGCTTGCTGCCTTGCGGGCGATCCCGTTTAATTTGACGATACTGTCCAGCGCCGTGCCGACGGCTGTCTTCGGGCTGCGGTTGTTGTACACGATTTGCAGCAACTGCATCGTGTCATATGTCTTGAGCGCGAAGGTGCTGATCATTTGATAGTCCTGGCTGTCGTTTTCCAGATAAATATCTTGTCCGTAAATCTGTTTGAATTGGTCGACTAAATCGTCCCGTATGTCCACATAGGATGGGATATGCAATCCCGCATCGTCTATGTAAGGCGCAGTATATGCCATTTACATCACCTCATTTACTTGCGCAGTCCCATACTCCGTATCAATACTTGCCGTAACAGATAAAGTGCGGGTTTCTGCATTCCATTGGCAATCAAATGTTTTGATAGCGGTAACATGCTGTGTGCCTGCAATACGGTCGCGGATTGCTTTTTCGGCTTGTGTCCGGTCCCGTTGGGCCAATATTTTTTGCCACAAAGGCAATCCGTCTTCCAAATCTTCCCACCACTCGTACAGCAGCAGGCGCAGCCGTGTCACGACGGCCTGCCGTACAGCCTCTGCACCAGATAAATAACAATTTCCGTTACTGCCGAAGGTATAATCCCCATTTTTATCTAATTTCCGGTATATCATGCATTGACGCCTCCTGTATTCCCGCCGCCGGATTCAACGCCGCTGTGCGTGTGCCCTAAAAAGCTTACGCCGTCTATCGTCGTGCCGCCTTGTATTGTCGTCTGTCCGTTAATGGTTAGAGCGCTGCACTTGATGTTAATCGTGCTGCCGGAAATCTCAATACAGGCGCTACCGTCCGCGTTGCGTAGCTGCGCCGCCCCTGAAGAAAAGCCGCTGACACATTGGGGCTGACTGCGAAACCCCACAATAGCAAATCCATCAGATAAATCATGGCGGCGGTGGTCTGCCTGATTTTGTACGCCGCCGGACTGCCACCACGCATCGATACAGCTGTCCCCAAATATCACAAGGCAATCGTCACCGACGCTTATCGGTAAGGTCAGACAATACCCGCCGCCGGAGTATACAAAAAACGGCACATCCGGCAGCAAGGGAATATCCACCCACTGCAGATTGCCGTTATAGTTTAGCTGTTCCCGGATAGCAGGCTGCACCGTACAGGTCTGCCTATCATAATCAACGCTTTGAATAATGCCCGGTATAGCCACACGCAAATCAATCCCCAGCGACGATTTTACGCGCCGCTGATATTCAACAACGTCCTGCATCCGTTCCGGCATATGCAGCATATCCATCCCTCCTTTATCGCGTCGTCTGTTCTTTCGTTTGTACGGCCGTTAGTAATCCCATACGGCCGTTACGGCCGATGCCGACGACTTCTGTCGTCCACGTATCGCCCCAGGTATCTCCGGAGTGCACCACGGAAAATACTTGATATTCCCCGTCCTGGTCAAACTGATACTGCTGCGGCAGCTGGTTATTATTTCCTTTGCCGGTCACATCATATTGCTGCGCCTGCCGCTGAATGATGTCGTTGTCAATTTTTATCAGCGTATACAATTTGACGCGGCAATCCAGCAGCATCTTGATATGTATGCCATCGTCGCTGTATACGGGCGTACCGACAAGCCCCGTAACTGGTGTAAGAAACAGGCATTTATCTTCGGGAATCTCGTCTTCCACTTTTTTGATGGTAACGTTCCCGTCATCGTCTTCCCAGAAATTGGCGTCGTTACCGATGCACAAGTCGCGGTAATACTTAGACGGTGTGCCGAACAGTACTTTACCCCGCGGCAGGGCCTGCTGCTTCAAGTTTTGGCTTACTTCGCCGACACCGATCGGCGTATCGGCATTGTCTGAAATCGCCTGCACGATAGTCCGCGGCGTACTGCCCGCCGCCAAGGTAGTGCGCACATAATTGACGTCAAACATGAGCACGCCTTTGAGGGCGATGATTTCCAGGCGATAATCGACGCCGTTTTCCCGGTTGCGGAAAATCTGTACGATGTCGCCGGTAAAAATCTCACCGTACTGTCCTTCCTGATAGCCGCCCTCGATACGGATTTGAAATCCTTCCGTCAAAATGCTGCCTTCCGTCGCCGCATTCATGTTATAGACGATAAGCGTACACAGCACCGCAGCAGATTCTAAATTCTGCTGTGTCTGAAACACACAGCGCAGCGCCGATACGTCAATAGCCGTGTCGTGTTCTTCATCGCGGACCGTATTGCCCTTTTCATCTTTCTTGTAGGCCGGTTTAAAAATCAGGATCTGCCACTTGCGGCCATACAGCCGACCCTTGCGTTCCTGCGTGGTTGTATTATTTTCCGTTGTAGCCATCGGTATCACTCCAAATCAAATACCAATCCGTTGACAGCGTGTCTGCCGACGGCCATTGCTCTTTGACCTTGGACCGCGGCAGGATGTAGGCGCTGCCAATCTGCATATACTGGTACTGCTCCAAAATGTTTTGCGCCGGTACGACAGGCAAGCCGCTGATCAGCATCGTCCCGTCGGCATTGCTGATATCCATAAGCCAGTATTTTGCCAGCTCATTATAGGTTACATAAAAAATCAGTGTCAGGTTTTGCCCGTCAACAGGGATTTTGCTGGAAAAACGGTTATTGGGGATATTTTGAATCGGAACAATCGAATACATGCTAGCCCCCCAATCCTAATTTTTCAGCACCGGCCGCCGCAGCTGTTTTATTTACGCCGTCGCCGGTTTCAACGGGTTGCTGACCACCGTTGCTGGCGTCTTTTGTCGCCGCAGCCCTGGCGCTGGTCTGCGTTTCGGCAACTTCGGCGAAGAATATTTCCCGCATCCGCACTGTCGCCCGGAAGGCGTGCAAGGTCTTCACGTCGTCCGGCGCCGATAATTCTTCAATGACCATGTTGACGTACGTCTGCAGGCGCGTTTCTACCGTAATCGGTACGCGGGATACTTGCAGGCGCTTCAACATAAGCCAGGTCTGCGCCGCACGGCCGTCTCCTGTCAACATAGCCGGCTGCGCGCAAAGGGCGGCAAAATTGTTGTATATCCGGATAGATTGCATCGCCTGATACAACGTATTGAGCAGCGGGTCCGTTGATACGTATTCGCTCGTTTCGGCGTCGCTCATCATAACGTCTACGGTAAGCTCCGCCGGCTCAACGATTGCGTGGTCGGTCATCTGCACGCCGGTCTGTACGGGGTACTGGGTCGTCCGAATCCGGCTGACGTGTTCCGTCCGCATAATGCCGTCGAAATAGATACCGCCGATAGGCCACGACGGTGTACGGAATAAAAAAGTATCCAGGTTATTGATGCCTGTCGCCAAGTCCAGAATAGAATAATTTCCCGTCAGCTTGGCGATTTGACGGGAAAACTCCATACATTCCAAAGGCTTCGTGCCGTCGATAACGTCCTTGAAATACAGGACACCGTCGACAGATAATCCTTTGCCGACTACTCCCATACGCCATCACCCCCTTACACAACATTCGGGCCGCCCGTCAAGGTGCGGCTCTGCAGCAAGTACTGCCCTTTGGCGTTGAGTTTTTCCATAGATTTATCTGCCACAGCGTTGCCAATCTCTTCAGGACTTGCGTTGCTGTGCGTCACCGTTACGCCGCCAACATTGATGTTATTGACAATAGTCTGCGACGAACCGCCATACGTTGCATACCTTGCGCCTGACTGCATACCGCCAAGCAATACCGGATCCGCTTGGGAAACCAGAGTACGCATTCCCCTGCCCAATCGCCGCACGGAACCAACAAAGCCGGAAATTCCCTTAGGCGGCGGTAATACTCTATCCCATGGATTATCGGGATAGGCCGGGTAGATGTCAGTTCCTGTTATGGGGGGCTGCTTAAGCTTTGGCTTATTAGCTCGTCTCGTCACTTCCTCGGCCACTTTCCTGGCATTTGCTACTCGCTCTCCCAACACAGCATCAGGGAATTGTGGTTTTTCAAAATCTCGAAGAAAGATTTCCGTCGCTTCTTCTATACTTGATGCGTTCTTCATTCGCTCTAGCACATCGGCGTAATCTGTTTGCAGTTCATAAATTAAATAGTCTAACTGTGTTTTTCGATCTCGCCAATCCGTACCTCTATCAGCTGCAAAATCCTGAAGTCGATCAAATCGTTCGGCATGCCATTGCGCCAGGCCGCCAGAAGGTGCTCCATTATCATCTGGATTATATGCCGCTGGATCATAACCTGATTCACCGCCAATATTTCCCATAATCCCCATGGCGGCCGTGACGGGAATACCGTTGGCAATTAAGTATTCCGCCATTTCAGCAGCTGATTCACCAGCTTGGCCAATACCAGGCTTTGTACTTGCCCCTAATAAAGCTTCCTTCGCACCTTCAAAATCCCCATTGACCAGGCATTTCAGCGCCTTTCCTAACTTGCCCAGTTTATCGAGGGCTTTATTGATTACGACATCCAGGATGTTGCCAAACGTCTTGACCGCCCGGCCTAAGCCGTCCCAAAAATCACGAAACAGTTGATTTGAGGCCATCATCTTAAAGAATTTTGCCAACAACTCGATGACGAACGACAGGATCCGCACCATCATCGTGATAATTTTGACCACAGCCCGCACGGCGTCGCGGAATCCGTATACGGGTTCTGTCGTACCCATTCCGCCGAAAAAGGCTTTCAGCGCCGTATAGACAAGATCCAACAAGGCACTCGTTAAATCCAGTACAGCAGACGCCAATTCAGAAACGGCATCTAAAAATTCCCGTACCGTCTCCGATGCTTCAATCTCATCCAGCCATCTGGATACTATTTCCATATTGTGCAGCACAGCGTCCGTCAGCCACGATATAATGCGCCACAGCCGTTCCAGTACGCCGGCAAACTTTTGGGCTGTTTCATGCCGTCCGAACGCATCTATCAGCATTCGCACGGATTTTACTACCGTACCGACAACGCCGCTTCCCAACGCATACAGCGCTTTTCCCAGCCGTACTATAACGTCGCAGAATGTTTGAAATGTATCGGAGCTGCGTATGTCGTCGGCCATGTCTCCAATGGCATTGGAAAACGCAATAACCGTCTGCTGCGCCCTAGTAAGGCCGTCTCGCAAGGTTTCCCAGTATTTACCGAATAACGCCTGCTTGCCTTCAAAATAGCCAAAATAGTCATCCACTAACAGCAGCAGGGCGCTGACGAGCGTAATCATCCGGCCAATGGGCGACATTTTCAGGACCGCGAAAAAGGCGGCCATCGCTGCCGTGGCGATTTTTACGCCCTTCGGAAATGCCGCCCACATATCATAGGCCGCTGAGGTAATACTCTTGATTAAATCAAAAAAATGCAGACCGATATTGATGATATACACAGCCGCCCGGGCCAGCTTTTCCGTCCACGCCGCCATGTTGCGGACGAAGGCGTCGTTAAATGAACGGAACCGCGCCTGCGCTTCGGCCAGCGGCCGGTTCAGGTATTTCAGCAAATAGTATCCTACCCAGGTCATGGCATAGGATACTTCCTGTTTAAGCCGTGTAAACTCAAACATCAAATCCCGAAACCCTTTCATGGTTGCGGCAAAATCACCGCCCGGCTTCATTTGCCGACCATCGGCAACGAGTTTCTGGTACCGGTTCATCAGTTCTGGCGTAATGACGATATCGCTGATGGATTCGCCCAGAGCGTCGGTAGCCTGCTTCATCTGCCAAGCTGCATCCTTGCTGACCATCATGCGCCGGGCCAGTTTTTCCATCGCTAAATCCTGATTCGCCGCGGCTTTGGCAACGCCGGCAGCGGCCGTCGTCACGCTGGCCAGTGCCGTTGTGACAATCCCCGCCGCCTTGACAAATTCCCGGGTCCATGCGCCGGTCGCGGAGTTGACAGCCTGGCTGGCAGCCTGCAGCGTATGGATGAATTCCGTAAAGCCCGGACGGTCGACCTGAAACCCTAAGCCGACAAGATATTCATCTAATAGGTTCCCTGGCATAACAATTCCTCCTGACTATGCTGCCACTCTTCGGCACGCCGTTGATTTTCCCGCTGAACCAGCAAAATTTCATGGGCGTCCAGCAAATCACTTAGTGTATACGTGCCGTCCCACAGTTCATGCTGCCGCCACATACCGGCAATGACCGGCGCGTACACCCAGGCATTTATATTTTGGTATTCGCAGGCAGTATACCGGCAAGGCTCTCCTTGAATGCCGATAAGCCGCCGGCGGCGAAAAAATCCCCGACGTTAAACGCCAGAGCATGGATTGTAAGCAGCAACACAAGCATAGTGTTATGCTCTACGTCATTCAGCCCCCACGTACCATTCGGGTTCAATACAGGCCGCGAACCTGCCGGCAGCACTTCGCTGACGACAGATAAACAATCCCGCTGCAGCGTTTCAAATTCTTGGCGGCTCATATGCATCCGGTTTGCCGGCAACTCGTTTTGCAGCGTGCCGACAGCCCCCTGTCCCGTTTCTACCGGGACTTTAGCTTCCAGGGCCATCGGCAGTACTTTTTCCATCATCTGAAACATGATGTAACTGCCGGTGAAGGCATCGAATTTCTTGATTTTAAACTTGCGTCCCATGACGTCTACGGTTTTCTCTGTTTCTCTACTCATATACGCTACCTCCTATACAGACAGACGCTGCAGGTCTGCAAATAAAATCTGCCAGGACACACGCTGCCCCTGAGCCTGGAACGGTTCATCCGGTTCCTTGACAAATGCCCCGCCCGTGCAGTAGTAGGTCTTGCTCATCTTCGGGGCCGTGATGGTCATGCTAATCTGCGCCCATTCGTCTGTTTGCGCGCTGACCAGATAGTTAAATAGCCCTTGCAGCCAGTTATGCAGCCCCGACGTCTGTTGTGCGTTAATAGATACCGTACCGTTATTGCCGGCCATCTTGCTAACCATGATATGACCATCTGAGGCTACGTCGTGGGCTGTGCGGTCTGTGTTTTTACTGATCGTCATGTCGCCGATACCTTCACCCTGCAACGTATACGAGCCGTAGCTGGGATGCGAAATTGACGCGCTGATGTCCGTAAAAGAATACGTGCTATGTGCCATATGCTGTCACCTCCTAACGATTTACGTCGACCTGCACTGTCACATGATGGATAGCCCCTGCCAGTTTAAGCGACACATAAATCGGCGGCGCTTTGCGGGCATCCCTATCTGCTTGTGACTGCTGGTCAATGGGTTCGGACTGAATCAAATAGCCGTTTGGCAGCGTATCGCCTTTCTTCAGGTTCAATATATCGTTCGCATTCCAGACGCCGGACGCAATGAAACCGACGCGGTTCATATCGTCGCAAACCACTTTTACGGCGTCCTTCAGCTGCGTCATACCGCCTTCCGTCTGGGCAATTTTATTGTTCTGATACAGCAAATCCATCAGGCCCAGCTGCATGTCGTTCTGGTATTTATCCAAATAAATCAGCTCATCAAACCAGGTGCCGTCAAACAGCGTTCCTTCTTCAAATACGTCGTAATACGAGCCGCGGTTAATAAAAACATTGCCGTAATTTTCTTTAATCGTATCGACTTTACTGGATGCAAATAACGCCGAAGAGTTTTCCGTTTCCACGCCGACTTCGGTCTTGTAGGCCAGCGTAAAAGCGCTGTTAATCGTACCGGTCATGGCTCCCATCGCCCAGCCGATAATCGCCGCTACAGCGTCGTCATGCTTCGTACTGTATTGTCCGAAGGTACGGCGGTAATTCTTGTTCTTGATTTTCTTGAAAATACCCCCGTCTTCCGTATCCAAGACCTTCGCATCGTCTGTCGTGAAAGCGAACATGGAATTCGGAGTCACGGCTTCGATATACTCGCTGCAAGCGAGAATCTGATCGTCCGTCATATCGCCGCAGTAGATACCGACATACCATTCACCGTCCGCTTCCCGGCAAGACTGCAGTGTGGCAACAGGTTCTTCATTTTCCACTCCGCCGCTGTCCTTTTCGACTTTTCCGATCATGACCTGGGGCGGCGTCTTCGCCTGCCCGAAGAGCAGTGCCGCCGCTTTATATAGACGGTCTTCCAGCGTAAAGCCGTCCTGCAGCATTTCCGTCGTGCTGGCATAGGTCTTGACACGCGCCGTACCAAAGTCTACGGCTTCGCCGACTTCGCCCATGAGCAAGGCTAAATTAAACTGTTTGCGTACTGCCGACCGGACCGATAAATTTACGATAATATTAACTACCGGATCCAGCGGCAACGTATAATTTGCCATAGATACCTCCTATCTGGATGCGCCGCCCGTCAGTTCGACCGATTCGATGTGGCCGACATCTTCCGGCGGCGATTCATACCATTCGTTAAAGTGCAATGTCAAATCCCAACGATTCCACCATTTTCCGGCATACAGTTCTGGAATCTGGCGGCACGTGGGCAAGTCTGGAATTAAAAAGACGGCGTGTTTACCGAGCATTGCCTTGATAGGCTCCGTAAATGCGTCGTCTCTGATTTTATTTACCATTTCGTAAGATTCTGGTCCGTATGCCGTAAACAACACATCCCAGACGCGCGTACGCCCGCGGCGGCGGATAACGGTACCGCCTTCCGTCTGATATACGCTGTCATTTTGCTGACTGTATGGGTCGGACCGTTCGGACAGATTTAAAAAGATGATATTGTCCGTAATGCGCCAATCTGGCTTGCCGTCTACGGGATATTTATATCGGATATACTTTGCCGCCGGCTTACGCACCATGTCGTCGACGATAGCCGCCGTCATATCCCAGATTACTTTCGTAAGGTCGTTATACTCCATCGGCATCACCTACCATCGTCCCGATCGCCTTATAATACCCGTTGCTGCTGTAATCAAATACTTGCAGCAGCTTGTACTGTTTGCCGCGATACACGCACACGTCGGACGTTTCTTCCGTGTCCGTCACGCGCATAGGTACGTCGGCATAAAAGGCCTTCATGCCTGTCTGCCGGTCCCCTTCGGGCAGCATTTCGATGTCCTTGCTGGTGGCCGGCGAAATAATGCCTTCTATAGTCAGCGTCTCGATTTGAACGATTTGCTCGCCCCGTTCCCACTCGCTGCCGACACGGCGGATAAGCTGGAAGGTATCGCAGAAATCTGGATCATGAATCAATTCCTGTACAAGTATCATGGTTTATCCCTCACTACATAGGTAATGGCTTTGCGCATTTCTCCGATGTCGACAAGCGGCTGATCCGAGCCTTTGCGGCGAATCGTCCGCGGCGAGTTCGGCGGCCAGCCGTTTTGCGGATTTTCAAACCAGCCTTGTGCAGCCGCGGCTGCAAAATCCCCCGCGTTATGTAATTTAGTTTCTCCTGCGGCAGCGTCTCCCTGTAAAATAGCCTTGCCGGCTTCTGCCAACAGCTGTCCAATGTATTCCTTGTTGTCCTCAATAGCCGGCTGCAGCACGGGACGCGGCGGAATGCTCAGCATCGGGCTGCCGTGTTCGCGGATATAAAGCTTGTGCGCCTGGCTGTACGGCATGCCCGTGTCCATCATAGCGTCCATTTCATCGCGCATGGCCTTACGCCGTACACCATGCGTATGGATGTACAGCAGTTCGGCATTGTTGATACTGCCGTCGCCAGGCCGCGAGGAATTCTCTGCCGGAATGCCTACATACACCTCTTTGCGGGTCAAGGCTTCCAGTGAGCGTTTAAGCGCGTCGCGGCGGCTATATTTCTGCACGGACACCGTACCCATTACCATACGCACATACCTCCCATCGACACCATCTTAGCCAGCGTGATAAGCTGCTGGCCAAACATCGTGTATTTGTACGTTCCCCAGCCATCAAAATCGTCGGCGACAATACTAAAATCGTAGCTGACAGAAAGGTCGCCGGCGCTCTTTGACGTCTGCAGACCTTTCGCCAGTCCTGCGCTAATGATTTTTCCCACTGGCGCGTCGGCATCGGCCGCCGTCTGTAAGTACAGCGTCAGCCAATGGGCCACAAAAAATCCCATGGCCATAGCCCACATATCGCCGTAACGATCTTTTGAGATGGCAGCCTGCGCCATCTTAAGCCAGGCATCCATCACTACGTCGGGAATTTGAGGATTTCCCGCATCGTCTGCGGCCCCGAACTGGGGATACATGGCAAGGAAATCTTCTTTTGTGTATTCCGGGTTATCGCCGTGCCGGATATTGCTGGCGTTGGCAATAATCCCGAATACGCTCATATCCACTGTCATGCCCCGCTGCCGTCAGGAGCATCCGGTTTATCCTGGGTATCGTCTTTATCGTCCGACTTTTTAGCCGGTTTCTTTTTCGGCTTTTCCTCGTCGCCAATTACCTGCAGCGTGCCGTCAGCCTTCGCCCAGGCAAACATCGGGTCAGACTGTACTTCGTCGGGCAATACCTTGTAAGCCATCGGCTCCATAACAATAATCTGATCGCCAGCCCGCAGCCCGATTTTCTTCTTGGAAATTGCTTTAATACTCATACTGCGCCTCCTTAAATGCCGTCACGATAAATAAACGGTTCGTAGTAATGGATTTTGACCTGGCCGACGTTGGCCATGTACAGGCTGTCATACGACGCCGTTTGGATATTGGGCTGCGTCATAACGCGGCTCATCGGCACAGGTACATCCATACCAACAAACCGCTTTTCATTACGATACGCTACGAGACGGTTCGTACTGCCAGACCCGGCCCCTTCGCAGAACCGGCATTCGCCGATAAACAGGTCGACGCCTTTTTGCGCCGCAATGTTGTTTTCCGCAAGGTACTGCATAATAGAGATACCGCCCTGTACGCCGGCTACGGTGAGCGGCGTCATGTTGAGGTACGCAAAGTTCGCCGGATCGATGAGGATGTGGTTAGGGATCGCGCTATTGTCGTACTGTGCCGCTTTCCAGGCGTCCAGAATCGCGTTGTTAATATCCTGCAGAATTTCTTCCGGCGTCTTACTCTTCCACGTCGTTTGCTTCGATGCGCCCTGTGCCACGGAAACGGCGGTAATATTGGGGTCGTTGACAATCCCTGTCGTACCGTACTGCGATTGTCCGAGATAGGTATTGATGTCCATATACTTATCAAAATCCAGACGGATACCGTCGTCATAGACCTGCTCGATACTGCGGCCTGTGACAGCGCCGCGAAGCTGATCCTGAATCTTAACCGACATGGCGACTTCATAGGGCATTACCTTGTACAAATCTTTGCTGAAATCAGCCTGGATACGGCGGATATTATTCTGCACGCCGCCGACGCCGTCCGCCTGTCCGCCCGTTACGCCGTACTCGACGTTAAAGGCTGACGTAGCTTCCACCCATCCACCGCCGCTTTCGATATTGATGTCGCGGGGATAGGTCGTGCTCGTGAGCGGTTCCCGCAGCAGCGGGTCCATCTTTTCCAGTTCGCTGACCAAAAAAGCCAGGCCCGACGATACGGCGCTGGCGTCAAACGTCATCGCGTCCATAGCACCCCGGCTTGGAGCGATGGGCAAGTTATATTGTTTCATTGGCATATGTATTCCTCCTTATACGCCCTGTCGCGTCAAAATCGTAAGTTCGGCAACGTCGCGGGCATCTTTTCCGCTGGACCATTTAGCATTCGTAAGCTTTACGCAGTTGCCCGTTTCGTCTTCTGCACCAAACTCGCCGACAACAGCGCCTTCTGGGCTCGTTTCTTCGACCACTTTAGTACGAATATATACGTCGCCGCCGGGATTCGGCGTGCCCCATGCGCATACAACGGAAATACCGCCGCGCAGCAGCACGTCGCACGGTTCTTCCGGCGCATAGTAGCCCAAATTCTGATACGGATAGACCTTTGCGGATTTTACTTTCCGCATCGCTACGCCAGCAAACTGCGCCGCTGTGTTCGAAGCCCCGAAGAGCTGCACCGATCCGTCGGAATTCTGAACGACGGGCGCACCAAAATACACGTTATCCGTATCTTTCTTTACCGGCCTCGTACGGGAAATCTCGTCGCCGTGACGGGCTACCTGCCCAGGAAATCCATAATTCATCGTAATTCCAATCACACTGCCTGGCATATTAGTTACCTCCTTTGTAATGGGGATTGCGTTTCCGGCAATTTTCGCCGAACTGCACCCGTTCATTAAACAATTTTGCATCGTTAGCTTTGCGTTTCGTCAGTTTTGCATAGGCTGTTTCTTTTTTCTTGACTCCCGGCTTCTTCGGCATCGCGTCGCGAACAGCTTTACTCAACGCGTCAACGGCTTGTTTGCGTTCTTTCTGTGGCAAAGAGGCTACAACAGGTTTGATAGCCCGAATAGCCGCTAATGTTGCCGCTGCATCCGCCGTCGGTACGTCTTTCTCCTCAGATTCATTCGGTTCTTCATCTTGGGCAATAGATTCTGGCGGAATTGTGACAGACGATTCGTCTTCATCTTCCACATCGGCCTTTTCGGACAATTCCTTTTCCAATTCGTCCAGTGCACCGATTTCATCATCTTTATGCTCCGGTTCCTTCTTTTCCGCCGATACTAAGGCGTCTACCTTTGCGGAAAGAGATGTAATTGCCGCCGCCAACGATTCCAGCGTCGGCCCTTCATCTTTTACTTCCGGCGCAGGAGCCGGACTACCTCCGCATTCCACGTCATTTACAGCTTGCGCTGCCTCCTGGATTTCATCCGGTTCCGCATCTTTAACAAATGCGGCGAACATGCGCTTCCAAATACTTTCTTTTTTGTCCATCTTTGTTACTCCTTTCGGTTTTGAATCCTGAATCGCAACGGAAGGGCCTGCGCGGCCCGTATCGACAATCGCAACGTGATTTCCTACTATATCAATCTGACGGTATGTACCATCGCCATTGTCAACATATTTACAATCATATCCGCAAGAAATCTCCCGCTTTCCGCCTTCTATTTCAGCAATAACACCGGCATCGTGTACGATAATATCTGCCAGTATATATTCGGCATTTTCACCACTTCCGCGTCGGACATTCTGCACAACTCCGCGCATGTAGCTGCTGTAATTAGACGCATCTAAAAATGTCGGCGGATGATCGTCTGTCACAGGTTTTCCTTCAAAACTGGCCATTGTTGCCGGAGAAAATACATCATCGGCATTTCGATATACTGTAATCGGCTCGTTACCAGAAAGCCCTAATTCACGGGGGTAGTATTCCTGCGTGCCTGTACGGGCAATAGGAACAGAATGGCAAATCAAAAAGCCTTCCGGCGTTTTTGTCATGTGCTCAGAAATCCTATTGCCATAAAATGCTTTCAAATGACATCAGCTCCCTTCAGCATCAAAAAAGCGCCCATTTTCTGGACGCTACCTGATATGCTCAAATTCTTTTTTCGTAATCCGTCGTATACTGCCATTACGATATATCCGCATCGGCCACGTAAAGACATCCAGTACAATGACCGGCTCGGCATAGCAGCGGCAGTTCGGGCAGCAACCGGCATGATAATGGCCCAGTGTATTACGATACTTACGGCCGTTTTTGCCAATGACAGGAAACAGGTCTTCCGGCGCCGGCGGATCATCCCAACTGACCAGTACACCTGACATATTGCGGTGGCTCTTACGGGTCCGGCCATCGCCGCCCTTACCGCCTACGGCACGCCAGACATACCAGTTCACACCGTACAAACGGCTTCGGCTTTCTGTCAGCGCCGTCTGTGTCTTCGATACCTCTGTGCGGGCGATGAGTTCGGCCCTGGCCTTAGTGTGAGCTGGAAACCTTTCAAGGATTTCTTCGGCAATGGCTGAAGCCCGCCGTCCTTTCATCGTTTCGCGCTGGATATAGTCCGTCACGTCAAGGGAAATATGCAGCGGCAACGTCTTGATAATACCGGCGTTGCGCTGAATCTGCGCCATGAGCAGCCGCCCTGTCGGCCCCTGCAGCTCACGCTGCATGGCTTGATACAATGTGCGGCTTTTCATGTTGGCCTTTGCCGCCTGCCGCCACGTCCGCCCCTGATCGTCAAACAAACCTGTTACCATCTTTACGGCTGCGCTTTCGGCGAACCGTGTGAATTCCGGCGTATGTGACAGCGTCATTAACATCCGCTGCACCGTATCTATATCAGCGTTTAAATCAACACGCCGTATAATTTCCTGGGCGATACGCCGCAAGTTGCGCTTAAAGGACAGCTCGATGCGGCGCTTCGGTTCCCATAGCTCCATAGCATCACCACCTAAAAATGGGCAACAAAAAACCACTCATCGCTGAGTGGTCATCTGATTTGAGTTCCTTGCCGATATGCGTCTTTTGCCTCATTTAACGACATGTGATTGGCGCCGCCTTTGTAGTCTGGATTCGATTCCTGTACGCCGTCATTACACCAGCTGCAGACATCACAAATATCCATGTCGTTCCATGCGTCAAATTCATACTTCCCACATACTGGGCATTTATGTTTTTCCGCCATGTTTCAAATCTTCCTCCCGTTGCTTCAAATAATACGCTTTACCCTCTGCGGGCTTAAACATTGTCGTAATTCCTTTATTGGGGTTTCCTTTAACAAAATCATTCGTATCTGCATCGTACCGTATTACATTGCCATCTTTATCAGCATGACCTTGAATACTGCCCCCGACAGGCATTTCGGCAAGTTCAACCGCTCGTTTTTCATACTGCTCCATTGTAAAGTCAGGATATTCAGCTTGATGCGTCCTGCCATTTTTCCAATGATTCCTGAGCTTCTGTTTGTTCCGAAAACCTTGCACTTTGAAGGAATTTGTTCCTGCAGGCGATGTCTTTATTGTACCAGTTTCAGACGAATTTGTCGACGCGCTTCCAGTTCCAAATTTACCGTCCGGCCCGCGGGGATGCTTACTTTCTTCCCAAGCCGCATCCATTGTCATCTGCTGCGGCGAATCGCCGAAGGGCAGCGCGCCCATAGCTTCATCGGGACGCGATACCTCCGCGTCGGCTTTTTCGATGTCTTCGTCGGTGATATTCGACCACATACCCGTCGTTTCGGACTGCTGCCGCAGTTCCTTCAGGGCAGTGCGCTGCGAAATCATGCCGGAATCAAAGGCTTTCGTAACGCTGTCCGTATTCTTTGACGCAAGGTCTGCCATTTCATCGTCTTTCGGCCGGCGTACCGGATTAAAGGCAAAATCGAAGTCGTCGGGAATCGCGCCGAAGCAGCTCAGCATCATGATCGGCAGCAGCTTGTCATAGATAGGCCGCAGCTCGCTTTCCTGCCGTTCTTCGATGGTATCGTAATAGTTTTGCATATCCGATTCGCCCGTCGCGTTCATTCCCGCAGGCGATCTGCCGAACAGCTTTGTGACAGGGATTTCGGCCGCGCCGGCAACGTCCATCATAAAGCGGTCATACACCTCGCCCAATCCGGAAAAGGTATACTGATGGGATTCGTATTCGTCATTCTCGCCGATAATCTGTAAAGAATTATTGTTCATCATGGCGTTCATGGCCTGAATCGTGTTGTACAGCTGCTCCTGCGCCTTTTCACCGCCAAGGCCGAGTATCTGCCCCATGCCTTCCATCTTCACGGTCCGCAGGTTTGCCATAAAGGTCAGCATAGCCATATTCCAGGATACGTTATCCCGCTTTTTCAGCTCATCATATACATGCTCGATTTCAGACGCACCCCAGTACGTTTCGGCCAACTTTTCTATGTACGGTAAATCACGGCCCATGAAGCGGCAAATGCGGCTGTGATGGACGCGAATACCTCGCTCCATGCCTTCCGCTGTAATAGTGTAGTAGTCCGGCAGTCCGAATTCCGGATCGGAAATATCTGTTACCAATTCCTCATCCGGAGAAATACCGCTCCACCGGTCGACGATCAGCAGTCCTTTAAAGCTCCCTGGCATAACCATGTCGTAATCCAGCGGTTTATCGAGTATATCATCGTGCCCGTCAAGCAGGATGACGCCGGCCGCTCCGCCGTACAGCCGTCCCCAGCGCAGCCCTTCCTTTATTTTAAGGGTTAGCTTTGTTTGCCGTTCCAGCTGCGTGACCTTCTTCAGTTGATCTGGCGGCATCTGGCTTAGGATTTTATACCCGTTTTTCAGCATGTCGCTAGGGATAACGTCAATAATGCGGCGTATCACCCAGTGCGACCGATACAGTGAATTTAACAGCTGCCAGTTTCGGCTGAGCCTCGTCAGCGGATACATCGTCGATTCCAATACGTTCGGCATGAAAGCGCCGGATCGTGTCAGCGGATTTTGAAAAGCGTCCGTCGTTTTTACGGCGGTGCTATTCGTCACCGCTGCCGGTTCGGCTCTTGATTTTTTATAATTTCGTCGTCTCGTCATAGTTGTTGAATCCTCCATTTCGGCAGCATGGTCTTACAGAAATAGCGAAGCGCATCGCATGTATGGTCGTTGACCTTCAGTGGCTTTTCTTCGCCCCGCTGCACGGCTTTTTCGTCCCATACATAGTTAGATAGCTCGCGCCTCGTGTTTTCGCAGCGCTGATGCACCCGCAGTTTACGGCAAGTCATCAGCATGGCAACGATGCGGATACCGTCGTTGACGTTGTTGTCGGCGTCCTTTACCCGGTAGCCCCGGCCCCGCAGTACTACTTTGAAGCTCGCCGCAGACGGGTCGATGATTACCATATCCGGATATTCGCCGTCAATGAAACGCTCGAAGTCGTCAGCATACTGTTCGTCCGTTTTTTGCCGCATCTCCTTGCGGCTGTCGTAGTAGTACTCGTTGACAACCCACAACGTTGTGCCGTCGTCGTAAATATCTAAAAAGACCATGGGATTTGTCGTCCCATAGTCTAATGCGATATACCGGCGGCAGGATGATTTCTTTGATTTCGTAAACTCCGCATCATCAAACAGCAGGTCATCCGTAAACATGTCGTAGATAATCCCTTCGGCCAGCACCCATTCGCCGAGTATCATGCGTTTGTACCAAATTCCCGAATACAGACGTTCATACCGTTCCTTAACGTCTGGCGACAGGCTAAGGTTATCGTCCATCGTAAAATGCAGGTGTACGATGTGCTTTTCCGCCGCCTTGTCGATGTAATCGGTCTTTAGAAAATGGTATGGACTTCCGGGATTACAGTTCATCCAGATCCGTGCGCCTGTCACGCTGCAGCGGCCAATCATCTGCTCGATGAAGGACTGCGGAAACAGGGCCGCCTCGTCGGCATAGGCCCCTGCAGCCGTAAGGCCTTGCACAACGTCTTGCGACGCCTCCGTACTGGCCCCGAACAGGTAGTAGGTATTGCTGCCAATATCGACATAGTTTTCACTGCGGTTGTAGTAATAGCCGATGCCTTTAGCCTGCAATATCTGCCACATCGGCCGCAGGACATTACGCTTTAACGCGCCAGCACTGCGTCCCGATACAATAAAGGCCTCGCCTTTGAACGTATAGAGCGACCACGTCAGGAAGCTGTCGATCATCGATATGGTTTTCCCGGAACGTATGCTTCCGTCGGCGATAATCATGTCGCAGGCGTGATACGGGCTGTTCGGCAGCCACCACGTCAGCACCTGCCGCTGTTTCCGAGAAAACGGCGCAAACTTAAACGTCGCCGTCTGATGGTTCCGTCCCTTGCGTATCATCCCACACCTCGTTTACGATGCCCTGCAAGGCATCTACATAGTTTTGCATATCAACGGCATCGCCGGCATCAGACTGCCAGCCTAAATATTGTTCCAGCTTCTCCCATGCCCATTTTTTGTCGGCTAGCTTGATAGACACGCCGGCCTTACCTTGCTTCACTTCATCGATAAGCGACGTATCTACACAAGTACTGTCTTCGAGCTGTACGATGCCTTTCTTCACTGTCACGTAATCGCCGATGTCCGCACCGATGACTTTCAGGCAGTACTGCAGCAGATCCGGCAAGCCGATGTCGATCTCGTTTCGCAGGATTTCGCGCAGCCGTTTTACTTCGGCGGCGACCTGAGTATTTCTGAGTAATGCCGGCCCGTTAGTCATGGCCGTTTCTTTCGCGCATCTATATACTTTCAGATACGATTGCAGCGCATTATGCGACATGGCATAATACAAGCAAAAAAGCCGCCGTTTCTCCGTCAGCTCATCGTTCTCACTGACCGATTCCAGCAGCTTGTCTTTTAGTTTTTTCTCTGGTTTTGTGGTTGCAACCTTTCGGGGTTGCGGTTGCAACTTTTTATTCTTGGTTGCAACTTTCCAGTATCGCGTCGCCCAGCTCTTCACAGCCGACAACGACACGCCATATTTTTCAGCGATGTCCTTATACTTCATGCCATCGCAGTAATCTTTATATGCCTTGTCTCGTATTTCATTGCTCACATGTTTTGCCACCCCCTACAATTTTCCTAATCATCCTGATAAAGATTGTCTTTTAGCAAAGGAATAATTTTATTGTTAAACTCACTCTCAATCCTTTTCCATTCCTCTCTATTAAAGCCTGCTTCTTCACGAACTACTGGAGATTGTGTCATAAAAAATATCATTACGCTCTTAATAAATTCCTCTAATGTTCCAAAATCCTCACTTGCAATATATAACCTCACAGCTACTGTAGCATTCACCATTTTTGTGAGGTCATTTAAGTATGTCTTATATGATGCATTATACATATATTTATACAGATCAGCTTGTATTCTCTTATTTGCAAGATTAGTATCCGGACTGTTTCTCCATTTTTTCCATAAGTCAATAATTTTTTCCCTATCCCCACTATTTAATAGTTCAAAATTATTTATCCATGTTTCAAACTCATTTTCTGAAAAATCTAAACAATCTATTGGTATTTGTAATTCTGGATCAAAATTTCCGCAATGTTTAATCATCTGTTCAATTGCTTCATATATTTTTAGTATATTTTCATGTTTTTTCACTACATATAATCTGAATGTTTCTAAATCTTTTTGATTTAAAAATTTTATTTTTTCAATTTCTTTTTTCCATTTTTTATTATCGAAAAAAGTATAGCTAGTCCATATAACAGCGCCCCAAGAACTTATTATACCAACTACCAAATCAATATTGGCTGTTATCGGATAGTAATACCACAAAATACATAAAACTCCCAGTAAGAAAACTATAATATGCTTTAACATTCCTATATCCTCTCCCATAAATATATGTCAGTGTAATTATTTTATTATAACATTTAGGGTAAAAATATAGAAATCATATCCGTATTTATAAAAAAAAGAAGCTACTACACAAAGAGAATATTTTTTCTTCGTCAGCAGCCCCTTTTTTCTAATATCTCAGTATATAGTCTATCATGTCAAGGGTGGGGATGGTAGGGGATTTCTGGCATCAATTTTATAAAATTTATCGGAAAATTTTTTGGAAAACTCTTCCAAGGCCATCGGATATAATGTTTTTCGCACGTGGTCCTCTGTTTTATCCACGCATAACGAGATTTCTCTCCATGTTTCATCATTGATGTAGCGCCCTAACAATACAGACCTCAACTTTTTATCGTCAATACAATCAATTTGCTGCAATACCGTATCTTCATATTGCCGATACTGTGAAATGATATTTTTCTGCCTTTGCACCTGCTTCTTAAAACGTTCGAAGTCCTCAGCACTCCAAAAACTTTGCTGGCTGGATTTACCAATCACAGGGGAAATATTCCCCGTTATTTTATCAGAAGGCCCGGAAAACATCTCTCGTTCCATCCGCCGGATAAGCTTGCTTCGTTGCTGTATTTCGGCTGGAATATCTTTATACTGCGATAAATACTCATCTGCTGTCATCATCTCGCCTCCTTACATCTTTCGGCCCATCGGCCCCAAACTCAACACCAAACATCTTTAGACCTGCCCATTTATCCAGCGTATGAGGATTGCATTCGCGGCATGGGTAATCCTGGGGATGGCAGTGTGCGTATACGCAGGTACCGCAGTTTATTTCTACGTCAGCCATAAATTCTCAACTCCCCATATTTTTTCTCCCACGACTCAAGGTTCTCAAACTTCTGCCCGCACTCTAATGTCATGCACTTCATGAACTCCGGTATCATGACCTCGCCGTCCAGGATAAGCCGGGCGTAAAACTTTAGCTTACGCTGCAGCCAACGCAGCCGCTCGCGGCGAAACCCGAACTTATCGTATAGCGCATACAACATCAGCGTATACGTGTACTCCATGCCAGCCTCGGCCCCGGTATGTTCGGCCTTGCCGCTGATACCGAGGGATTTTTTCAGCCAACGGATAAAGTCCTGTTTCAGCCGCAGGTCCAGGCCTACGGCGTCCATCTTGTCACGATACGTACTATACCGGTCGCCGTCGTGATTGATATTTCGGCTGTACTCGTCGACGGCCGTATCAATCTTCGCAAACCTGCCGCGGCCGAAGCCGTACCGATCATGCAATGCCTGATAAATTAATACCTGCGTGCTGGCAATCGCGGCATTAACCGCAATATGCCGTCGTGCCTGATTCGATAGTTGCATGGTAATACCCCCTAAACAAATACCCTGTAAATACATGGATCGTCAAATACATCCGGGTTCATCTCTATCATGGTTTCTGGTATTTCTTGGCGTATTTTATCAAAAGTATCTGCAACAAACACATGTAACCCGGCATAAATTTTCCCGTGCGTCACAATATATGTTCTAGCAACATATACCTCCCCTCCCTCAATCTTAAAATCATCCGGATTTTTATAAACTGTCACAATCGGAATACGTTTAATACTTCCACATAGATTTTGCAGTTCATATCTAAATCGTTTCTTCGAAGCATGACTTCCTATTGGTTTAAGCTGTTTCGTTATATCATACCAGCTCTGCATACTCTCACTCTCCTAACCGTCCCTGCCGGTATGCCTTCGCTGGGATTACGTTTCCCTGCTGTTCGGCAAGCCGCAGGTTCTTCAATAACGCAAGTACTTCGTTCATATACCCTGTCAGCGGCGCTTTCACGTCGTCATACTCCTGCTGCGTCTTCCAGCCATGCCCGCCGATAACCGGCTGTATCCGGTATCCATATATCTGATCTCGTACTAAAATGGAGCCATTGCAGCGCAGGAAACACAACACGTCAGCCAGCTCCGCCGAATAAAACGGCGCGTGGAAGAACAGCCACATCCATTGATAATGGTCGTCCGGGTGATACTCCTTGAAATCGTCCGTATAATCCGTTACCGGCCATCGCTCCGGATCGCGCTGCGCCTCGACCTTTAAAACGAGATTCTCTGTCATTTTTACGATATTCGGATCACGTTGGAGCGTCTGCAGTCTGGGCTGCTGCCACTCCGACAGGATTTCATCAAACGCCGATTTGATGCGCTGTATTTCCATCATCTCACCCCGCTTTTCACTGTTCCCACAAATGAGTGGGAACAGTTTTGATGTCAAAACCCTAGTATTTATGCGGCTTTTCAGCCTCTCAAATCTTGTTCCCACTCATTTTCAAAAGGGTATGTGTATTTTTAAAACCACCCTTACCCTATATACTGTAAAGGGTAGGTAGGTAAAATATTACGTTTCATATAAAAGTAGTGGGAACAGTGGGAACATACTATATACATACCCTATAACTCCGCTTCATTATCAGCTGTATCCTGTTCCCACTGATTTAAAAATTGGTGGGAAAAAATGACCACTGTTCCCACTTTTTCAAAATAGCTGCTCTTGAACGCTTGGATAGGCAATACTGATAACACGTACCAGTTGGCCGTTTACATCTCTCACTCGTTTGCGATACCGCACTTTCCCGGAAGAAGATTCGGCTTCCGTTTCTATTTTCCCGGCCAAGGCAAATTCTTTCAACAGCTTCGCCGGACTGAATCCATTGTCTTCCATGGCTTTCGTCAGCCCTTCGGGGTATATACAGAGTTTGTTGTCTTTCCAAAATCCCAGCAACGGCGGCGTATACCGATCGCCCTTGTCGCGGATAAATTTTGCCGCATTGGCGCTGATCCAGTTCTCGACAAACTCCCAAGCCCGCGCTATGTCGGACAGCTGGTCCTTCGTCGGCATGGCTTTCATAGCTTCGCCGGCCATGGCCAGGGCTTCCTGCATGGCCGGGTTCGCTTCTTCACCAAACAACCACAGGCTGACTAAGTAGTCTGCCGTTGCCAGCAGGCTGACGGCGGAAAGATGGGCTTCCGAGTAACCCCAAAAATGCTGAGCCAGGTAAGCGGCCACGTCGTTATACACGACGCCGACGGCCTGTTTGTCCTGTAACACGTAATCCATGAATCGCGGTCCGGCAATACCGTACTGGTCGCTCACATGGCACTTCCTCGCCAGCCCGTCGGGCAGGATCGGCGACGTATTGATTTCAAGCACCCGGTTCTTTACGCCCTGGATAGAGTTTTCCTTAGTCAAAGGCTCTTCGCCGTTGGCAATGCCGATGACGCGCCACGACGCCGTGCGCTGCAGCCCCGTCTTGCTGGCCCGGCCCTTGCCTTTGCCGCCTTCGAGCATGTAGGCAATGTATTCCAGCTGCTCCTGCTTGTCCTTCCCGCCTCCGGCCACCTGCCGTTCGTTGATGCCGACGGGAAAATCCGACGATAGCTGCAGCTTGCGTTCCAGCCCGTTTTTCGTCGTCAGGAACGACGCCATGAGCTGATCCGGCACGCCCCACGGCGATAAGGCAAACTTAATAGCCGCCGTCTTGCCGCCGCCGGACGTGCCCCAGAAATATAGCAGGAAGTTCCGGCGGTGCGGTGAAATCCGAAGAAGCGGCGCCGCAAATCCTGCCGCAAGGACCAGCCGTGCGTAGGGATACTGGCGTACTTCATGAGCCAGATTCCGCCAGCCGTCCAGCGTACCTGATTCGGCGAAGGCCGACGTAATATCGCCGTCGTCGTCCAATTCGATGCGGTACGGCGTGCGCTGGGGCAGCACAAATTCCGTTTCATGGTTGCGCCACCCCAGCCGGGACACGCTGTATTGCAGGGGGATGCGCTGCACGTTGACGTTTCCCAGCGATTGCAGGTATTTCACCAGGTATTTGCTCGATTCCGACGTTACGTCGATGCCGTAGTCGGCCAGCTTGATGATACTGCGGCTATTGAAGACGGTACTGCGTGCCTGTACGACACGCCGCCACTGGTTGTAGTACTTAAAGCACAGTTCAACCTTCTCCTGATCCGTGTCGACATTAAAGATACGCGCCGTCAGAACGACGGGCGAGCCGCTGGCTAAGTTCCGCTTCTCACCGTTATTTTCCGTTTTCTGTACCTGCTCCACGCCGCCGGCGGAAAAGGCAAACCCTGGCGGAATGATTAGGTCTATGGGACAATCGGCAAGGATGCGCTGCGTCGTAATGTCCCGCGCGTCGTCGCCGGTTTCGGCATGGTCCTTCGGTACAACATGCATTTGCTGCTGCCGCTGCTGCGCCAGGGCTTTGGACAGGTCATTCAGGTTGATATGCCCCCGGCAGCGGTCTTTGAATTTGGCAAACTCCATGCTGTCCTTGTCCTGCAAGAGGGCCAGGCTGCCCATGACTTCCGGCGTAAACACGGCGTCGGCCGTAGGGATGGTAATATCCCGCACGATGGCCCGCGCCTTGGGGACGGCCGCCAGTGACCACGACGACGGGCATTTCACCTGGCAAACGTCGCAGCCGTTGAAATGCAGTGTCTTCTGGATGTATTCGCACGTCGCCGGTGCCATGTTCGTCAGCACTTCATTTATTTTTTCCTGTACCTGCCGCTCGTTGTAGCGCTTGGTATCGATGCGCGATAGGTCATGACAGGCCGCCACGCCGTCGGACGCCCTGGCTACGTTGGTCAGCATGGCCAGCCATTCGTCGTAGGAAATGTCTACCGCATCAATCTGGCAGTGCTGCAGAAACCGGCAGTTCGCCAGCATGTACTTGGCGTCGCCGTCGGTCCTGCGCCGCTCGAAGGACGTGCCGCGCTTTTCTGTAGGCTGCGAGACTTCGACGGCCAAATTCGACAGCAGGTCGTAGTCATACCGCAAGTCATACGAGGCGTCGATGACTTCACACTGCACGGGCTCGCCTTTATAGTTATACGTTCCTGGCACGCGCAGGATCCGGGACAAGTCGGCGACGGGGTCGATATGCCAGCCGCGCTTACTGGCGGCATTGCGGATGAGCTGCTGCACCTTCCGAGCCGTGTCCATAACCTCCTGCCGGTTGTCGTCGGTAATCGTCACCGGCCGGTCCAGCAGCCAATAGACATGCAGCCCGTGACCGGAGCTGACGACGACAGACGGCGGCAGATTGTCCGGTATGAGCGACAGCGCCGAAGGTATATCCGGCGGCAGGTTGCCTTTGGCATGAGATGCGGCATCGGCGATGTCGATGTCCGCCCAGAACGTGCTGAGCTGGTAAATCTCTTCCTGTTTGGCACGATAGCGGATAGACTTTAAAGGGCTTCGCATGACGCCCAGGGAATAAAACACGTCCAGGTGCTGCGCCGTAAGGGCCGCCGCCTTATCCAGCATGTCCGCCGTCTGCGACACGGCAAACGGGTAGGACAGTTTTTTCTGCGGCGTCCACAGGTATACGTAGCCCGTCGTCCCGCTATAGATATTGTCTAAAAATGTCGTATCCATCGTTATCGCATCCAGACTTCATATAATTCCATTCTACTTTGATAGAGCATCTGCCACTCCCTCCCCGGATAAAATACGGGCTGCGTCGTCTACACTGCGGGCCACCCCTGCCCGCGCGCCGTGTTTCTGGAGAAACGCCATCATATCCCGCTGTTTCGCGCTGACGCGGCCCGTTTTTTGTTTTACTTCGACAGCAGCAAAAACGGCAATCTCCTGCCCAGCCATATCCGGCGTAATCGTCACCGGCACAAAGCCAAACAAGTCGGGAAATCCAACAGGCAGGCCCGTACTAAACGGCCGCGGGTTCACGAGCAGTATCGTATTCGTATCCGGCGTCAGGTGCATGCGCTGCACCTTTCCGGCCCATCCCTGGCCCACGTTGGCCCGGAATAAGGTCCCTAGCTGCTCTCTTGATACATGCAGCCGGATTTCATTTTGTAAATCGTGTTCTTTCGTCATGGTGTCCTCCTATCTCCTATCCTTTGATACCTTTCACGCTGGCCATTTTAGACACCCAGCCCAATTTGTAGCCCCGCGCAATGGCAATAGATTCCAAGTCTTTTTTCGTTTTCGCCCTGCCGACTTCCATGCGCTGCTCCCGTTTGATACGGGCGATTTCCTGTAGTTCCCCGTCGGCTTGCTTTAGTTCACGGGCCGCCGAAGGCTTCGCATAACCGCAGTACGGGCACGCCCGCAAGTGCGATTCGTAAACCTGATAGCATTTTTCACACATCGTAATCGGCGCCGTCTTAACCTGCCGTTTCCGCTTCGGCTTGACGGCCAGCGTCCATTCCCTATCTTCATCGGGCAGGCCATGGCGGAAACAATTCCCGGCGTGGTCGATGATGACAGCGACTTTATGGGGATTATTAGGATCGGGACGCATGGCCCGCATGGACTGCTGAATATACAAGGTTAAGGATTGCGTCGGCCGGGCTAAAATCACCGCTTCCATGCCCGGCACATCGAAACCTTCGCCGAATAAGTCGACGTTGCACAAGACCTTGATTTCGCGCCGCCGGAACCGCTCGATAATGGCCGCCCGCAGCGACGTATCCGTTTCACCGTCGACGTGCTGCGCCGGAATTCCCGCTTCCCGAAACAGGGCCGCCACGTGCTCGCTGTGTTTCCGCGTGACGCAGTAGCAGCAGGCTTGTTTTCCGTTCGCTAGTTTCCGGTAATTCTGTACGATGTCGCCGATAATGTCGGCGTCGTTGACAGCTTCTTCCAGCTCTGACTTGACGTAATCGCCCATGCGGCTGTGTACAGCTCCGATATTCGCCTTGCTGGGCGGGGCAAAATACCGGTACGGCGCCAGATTGCCCCAGGAAATAAGCTGCCGTACTGTCGGCCCCAGGACTAGTGTGTCAAACACATCGCCCAAGCCGGAGCCACCCAGGCGTGCCGGCGTCGCCGTAACGCCCAATACCTTCGCCTGCGGATACCAAGCCATGATCTTGCGCCACGTATTAGCCGTCGCATGGTGAGCCTCGTCGATGACGATAAATTGTATGTCCGGTATATGCTCCAGGCGCTTTGCTACAGTCTGCGTACTGCCAATCTGTACGTCCTGCGCGCTGTCCATCGGCACGCCCGATGCAATGACGCCGTGGCGAATACCCATGGCCGTAAAGGTACGGTCAGCCTGTTCCAACAGTTCTTTGCGATGCACGATGAACAACGTCCGCACGCCCTGGAGCTGTGCCTTGGCAATCATCCAGCCGACTGTCACGGTCTTTCCTGCGCCGCAGGGGGCGACAGCGCATACGCGCCGCGCCCCCTGTTCGTAGGCGGAAAACACATCGGTTACCATATGCGATTGATACGGCCTCAAGGCAATCATCAGAACGGCGCTCCATACGGGTCAGGCTGGGCATACGGCGGAGCGGCTGGCGCAGCAGGAGGCGCAGGCGGCGCGGCGTTCGGTTGAGACGCCGGCATCGTATATCCCGTTGCCGGCGGCGCAGGTGGTGTCGGCGGTGCGGCATAGGGTTGTCCGGCCGGAGCGTTTCCGTAAGGCTGTGCCGGCGCCGCGTAGCCCGTATTAGCCGGCGGCTGGCCCGGCCGCTCGTTCTCTGCCTTCGTGTCGACAAAATCAAATCCCGTTATGTTGATGCTGACCGACGCATGGGCCTGGCCGTCCCGATTGCCGATCCAGGCGCCGATGTCGTTGATTTCTCCATGAACGACAATCCGCGAGCCCTTATGGAAATACTTCGCCAGGATTTCCCCGCTTTTGCCAAAGGCTACGGCATCGATGAAAATAGACTTGTTCTTCCCATCTCCATCCTTGCTCCGCACCTGCGTAGCTACGGTAATCGTCGTGTACGGATTGCCGCCGTTCTGCGGCGTTCTGATTTCCGGGTCGCGAGTAAGTCGCCCATAAAATGATGTATTCATGTATAGTACCTCCTAAAATGGAATATGTTTCTGTTGAAATTCCGCCTCTAACGCGCGGCGGTCGACGTGAATATATTGGCAAATCTCGTTGGTAAGGGCGTAAATTTCCGACGCCGAAAGCGTGTCGAAGGGTTTGCCCCAGCGTTTGGACGCATAATCCGGCAGTATGTCCAAGTTCCAGCCGCCTTTTACCCAGACAAATTTAAGCAGCTCCATCAGATATACGTCGGACTGCGTATCTATGGGCGGCATCGGCTGTGGCTGCGCAGGTGCGGCCACCGGAGTTGCCGCTGGCTGTCCCTGTTGGTCAAAAACGGCCGGCTGCGGAGCTGACTGCTCCGGCTGCGACGAAATAGCTGGCTGCGGAGCCTGTTGCGGCGCGGCCGTTTGCGGCACAGGTTGCGCCGCTGTCACCGGTACGGGTTGCGGCGCCGGTACAGGTTCGCCCGCATCAAGCCATTGTTTCAGAGTCTTGCCCACGTCCGGCGTCGGTACGAAGTACTGGCCGTCGAACAAGCGCGTGCGGTCCTTATTGACCGTTGCCACGTGGTCAATGCTCAAATCAAAGACGACCGTAAATTCGTATTCGATGCCGTCGCGCTGGATCGGCGCGGCGCCGACCTTGACGATGCGTTTGCGGCCGCTGGAATCGTCCTGCATGTATTCCGTCTTGGAGCGCATCGTCGCAATGATATGGCAGGAGCTGTTCAGCATCGTTTCGATGAGCTTGTTGTACTCCGGCGTAACTTCCCGCCAGGCCGCCCAGCCGTTGCCTTTATACTTGGCGTCAGTCGCCTTGTCCTTTTGTTCCAACAGGCCGCCTTCGCCGTTCCAGGCATGGGACAGGCTGTCGATGATGACGAGCTCAAACCCTTCCTGCTCGGCCGCATGAATCGCTTCGATGTATTTCTTTGGCGTATACGGCGGATGCAGCGTCAGCACGCTGTATGTGCCGAGATTGGCATACAAATTGGCGCTGCCGTTTTCCGTATCGACGACGGCGACCTTTTCTATCGGCACGATGCCGCTGGCAATGAGCAGGGCCGAATAGGTTTTCCCGGACCCCGACGGGCCGGACAGGGCCAGGCGGAGTTTTGCCACCTGGCGGACGGCTTTTTGAAAGATTCCCATAGTATCACCTCAATGCCACGTCATAGGGATACGACAGCTGATCCAGCGCCGCGCAGACACGGTCGTAATCGCCCATATGTACGTGATGAATCGTAATAATCATGTCTTTATAGTCTTCAGCGTTTTCCGCCGGCAGTTCGGCCTTCGGCAGCGGCGGTAAGGGCGGCAAAGGAGGGACAGGCGTCGCAGCCTGTTGTACTGCCGCCTCTTCGATGGCTTTTATATTTTGGGCAGCCTGGAAAATAGCCTCTTTCATATCTGCCAATCCCCGAGACAAGAGATCGTCCGTCAGGATTTCTTCTACCTGCAAGGGAGAATGAAGGTCATAGGCAGCGTTGGCCTGTTCCACGTACATACGCGCCATTTCCTGGCGATCCCGGCGCAGCTGTTCTCGGTCGTCGTCGGCCTGCTGTACAGCCTTGAGACGAACGAGTTCGTGGTCAATTTCGACGACCGTTTCCGACCACTTCGCCGTTTTATTCGTCCACTTGGGATTCCACACGACCTGTTCCAGATACGCCTCCCGTACGCCCAGGGCCTGCGCTTTGGCCGCAATTTCCCGCTGTATCTGGGCCTTGACGTCGGCGATGCGCCGGTCTTCGTATATTTGCAGCTGTGCGTTCAGCGGCTCTTCGACGGCAGCAATAATTTGATATAGGTTACGGCATTGCATCGTAAAGTCGTCAACCGGCTTTTTAAGCTTTGTCTTCGTCGCCCGTTCAAACTTCTGCAGGTGCGTGCGAAGGGACACGACTTCCCGCTTGACCTTGCCCATATCTTCTACGTTGTCGTCCGTCACGATGAGATTGCGGTATCGTTCTGTCACGGCTTTCAAATACGTCTCAATATCCGCGTAGTTCCATCGCAATGCCGCATCAAAGGCAAGCAGCTGCGGCTCTACCGGCGCCAACACCGGCATCGTTGTCGTTTCATTCATGGTATATACCTCCTCACATCTTAGCTAAAATCATGCGTATTTCTTGCACCAAAGAAATAAATTGGCTGTCTGACATGTCCTTCGTTTCCAGCCGCTCAATGCACACTTCGTATAAATGCTGGTACGCGGCGAGCTTGGCCGACGGTTCTTTCATGTCTTCGTCGGAAAAAGGCGGCGCTGTTTCTACGCCGTCAGGCGTTACGGCAATCAACCCCCGCGCTTTCAGCCGGAACTTATATTTCTTCACGTGATACGGGTCCCAATGGAGCGCCTCGGCGACTTCGGGATTCTTCGCCTGAGGGTGTTTTTTATAAAATTCGTACAATTCTTCGCATTTTGTCATTGTCTGCCTCGCATTCTCATGCTACAATGAGCATGGTTACAGTTTTTTTTATATATGAGCCGTTCCTTGTTGGCGCAGGGGACGGCTCTTTTCGTTGTCAAATAAGGTCATGAAATTCTCCTGTCTAACTTGCCAGTAACTTGCCACGACATGGTACGTCCGTACCAGTATCGGCATATTTACGGCATTTTTTAACTTGCTGGTAATTTGCATTAATGGATAATCCAGCCGGCTTGGTACATGATAACTGCCACGATCGTAAACAGTACCAGCACCCCGCCGAGAAACAGCGCCAGCCCTTGCAGCTTACGCGCGTCCCGTTCCAGTTTCAGAAGATATTCCCAACCTTCCTCGCTCAGGCCGTTGAACGTATCGGGGTCAGGCTCTGTCGGCCAGAACCTTGTATCGTCCGTAATCGGTTCCTTATTGACCCATGCCGGCACAACGGGCCGCTGCAGGTTTGAAAACGCCACACCGGCTGCCCGGTCAATCATCTTGTAATCGTCCGCTTCATTGTGCATGTTCTTGTTCCTCCATTTCTTGCTTGACATCATCTAACGCCTCACGGTTCAGGTCTTCCAGCAATATCTGTACGTCTTTACGTTCCATGCTGTACTCAAGGCCCACAGACAATACATGCTTTACCGCGTTGACGACACGCTGCGCCTGTACGGCCCTGATACTGACCCCGCCAAGCATGCCGAGAGTCGGCTTGCAGGCCTCCCGATGCGCGTCTTTCATAAGCGCTTTCAGTTCCGCCATCATGGCAGCTTTTTCGTTTCTATTCAAGCTCTTCCCATCCTTTCTTTCGCGCATAAGCGTCTAAATCGGCTTGCGCGTCCTTTTTGGTATTCCGCCATGGCAGCTGTGGCATATGTCGCCACGACAACATCCCCGGTTGCAAATACCAACCTTTAAAAGCACAGCCTTCAAGTCCAGGCATAACCTGATAGAGCCATCCGCGGGAATCCTTGTACTGTTTCATGGTGTTTTACCTCCGCTTTCATACGTTTTAATCGTCAGAACTCTGCCGTCTGGCAACTCAATAGCTGTCATATCTGTGCAGACAAGCCACGGTCCCGTCTGGGCAGGTTTGGAAACCGTAGTAACATCGATGTCGTCCATCACACCGTATCACCTCTCTTTACGATCCGCCCGTCCGGCAGCCGCACGGGCTTGCCGTCATACACATGCCGGCGCCAGTACCGCATCAGTGGCCGGGGCCAGTGCACGAGTTCTGGTTCCCAGTCGTGCGGGATATACCGGCGCGGCGCTTTGCCGTGGTCGCGGACGTAATCCGCGTAGGTGTACGTCATGGCTCGTCACCATCTTCCTGCTGCTTCCGCCACTCTTCGTAACGTCGTATGTTTTCCGGGTCGCGGAAAAACTCGATGATGTCTCTAATGAAATCGTCCATACGCTACTCCTTCGTCAGCCTCCCGATCCGTGTCGCCTCATTGGCGAGCAGTTCATCAAACGCCTTGTAAAACTTCTTATAAACTTCATTCAGTCCGGCATAATAGCCGTCTTCGTCGCCCCATGAAGTGTATTTATCTGGGGTATACGTCTGTTTCAACATCTCCCTCATTTCCATCAGGCGATGCATGCGGTCAAAGGTCTATTCTAATTTGTAGTTCATGGTGTTGCTCCTTTCGTGGTATACTTAAAATAAAAAGGATGTGTTTGTTTATGAGCGTTATAGAAAAATATGATATTGCCCAAATTTGTACTTCAGGGCACGTTATAAACTCAAGCTGTAAAAATCAACCGTCTGCCTGCACCGATTTTTGTGCGCTGTGCGGCTCCCCTACAATAAAAGAATGTCCGTCCTGTAGGGCTTCAATACCTGGAGACGCGTATGGTTCCCAAGTTTTATTTGCCACTTTAGAGGGTACGGTTACAGCTCCCGTCAAAATTAATACGGAATATACAGTACCAGCATTTTGCTCTAAATGTGGTAAACCATATCCGTGGACAGCCAAATTTTTAGAGAACGCAAACAAAATCGTAGATTTAATGGACGGCTTATCCCCCGAACAAAAAGAACAATTAAAAGAAACATTTCCTAATTTATTAGTCGAAAAACCTGAATCGCAATATGATGCCTTAGTTGCTGGCACAATGATTCATCAAATTACTTCATTTGGAAAAGATGTCCTGATTAATTTACTGAAAGACAATATTCCAACAAAATTATTTGAACTTATGCAATTGGAATAGGATTTTATTTTTCTGCCATTTCAATAAGCAATGAATATCCGGGGCAACTACTGTGCCCACAATCATACGGCTTATGTAGCACAAAACAATTACATTGTTTATGAAGCTTAGCTCCACATTCAACACAAAAATTATTATCTGTTACTTTTTTACGGCATTGAGGGCAGTAAGTATATACTACTGTTTCCTCAAGCCGTTTTTCTTTTTCCATCTCTACCGCCTCCTTTCTACGGCTTATGTTTTTCTATCTGTTGACGCAGATATTCGATTTCTTTTCGAACAGCACTCATATCGCTTTGCAATTTCCAGTACCTGTCGCCTATCTGGTTAATCCGGATCAGCAAAATACAAAACACAAGAAATGCTGCCCAACTAACGGCTGTTGCTGTCATATATCCTCCTTTTACAACACATGGCCCCATGTTATAATGAAACTATCTCTGCGAAAGGACTGATAATCATGGACACTGACAAAATAATCCTGGAACTGGCTTTAAACCTATCTAAAGATATTTACCGTGATTCTCTGCAACCATCTGTACAAACACTTGGACAGGAACTAGAACAATTAGTATCTGCCCTAAAGATTATTACCCTTCCCTTCGCGGCAATGGGGATGTCATCAGACTATCTTTTAGCAAGATTCGGAATCTTTTTATCTCGTTCAATACAAAAAGTAAAACAAGAAAATCGAACTCCTCCGCATCCATCTATATCGGTTCCTATACTGCAAAATGTTCAACTTGTGTTTGACAAGGAAAACCTTTGCGAACTGTACAGTAATCTATTAGCATCCGCATCTGACAAAACAAAGCAGTCAATGATTCATCCCTCCTTCGTCACGATTATTTCCCAACTTGACCCCTTGGACGTATTACTGTTAGAGCAATTAAGGACAGCTGCTATGCTTCCTTTTATGGAAGTAAAATCAATTCCCAAAGATTCGGCATCACTTTCATATTCCATTGTCGAGCCTTTCTGTTTAATAGCAGGACATGAAAAAGATTATGAAAATATTGCTGCAAGCCTGAGAAATCTGCAACGCCTGGGATTATTACAAAAATCCACGGCTATGGTTCAGGCTAATAAGTTGGATACATTTCAAGAAATTTACAATTCTGCTCCATTTGCTTCTACTAGAAATATCCTTGAAAAAATGCAGCGTGAACAGCTTTCCTTAGAATCAACTTCTATCACAGCTATAAAAGGCTGCTTTGTTCTCACGGTTTTAGGTCGGAAGTTTCTTTTATCCTGTCTAGAGCCTCGGCCATAAGCTTTTTTTGATGCTCCATAGTTTCTAAGGTTAATGCGTTGATTTTTTCATGAGTAACAATCCCAGCTTCCTGTAAAACAGCTTCTATACTGGCTTGGCACCCAAGGGAATACATAACTAAATACTTGAGCGTTTTTAACTCGGTAAGCAGCTCTGCCAATGTGCAGGGCTTTTTTTCTTCTCCCATTTTTCCCACCTCCTTTACGGCAAAACTTCTTGATTCACGAAGTTTGTTGGCAAAAAAATTTCGTCAATGGGCTTATTGAAATGCTTAGCAATAATAAACATTTCATTTTGTTTAAATTGACTGATTCCCATTTCTTTGTTCTGATAAGTCCTTAAGTCAACGTTAATCAGCTTCGCCATGTCCGACTGTGTTTCAAGATTAGCTTTTCTAATCTTAATCAGTAATATTTGCATGTCTCTTCCTCCTTTCTGAACTTCATGATACACGAAGTTTTGTAATCTGTCAACAAATAATTTCGTATTTTACGAAGAAAATTGTTGACATTCCGCAATAATTTCATGTATCATGTAGTTAAAGAAGGGAGAAGTCAATAATGGATATTAGATTATACGTAGCAAATAAAATACGAGAATATAGAAAACTTCGTGGATTAACTCAAAAAGAACTTGGAGATAAAATAGGGGTTAAGCATAATACCATTTCAGGATATGAAAAAGGCACTAATGAACCCGAACAAGATCTACTATTTAAAATTGCTTACGCATTAAATATTAGTATCAATGATTTATTTCCTGAAACAACTAACCCCTCTTTAAAATTAACCAATAAAGAAGAAACTATAATAAAGAAATACCGTTTTATACCAGAATCAGGGAAAGAAACTGTTGACGCAGTTTTAGAAATACAATATCGCGAAGCCAAAAAACGCCCCACCCTCAAAGAACTCCCGGCCCGTTTCGACATCGCCGCATCGGGCCTCGACGAAAACACCGAAGCTGGGAAAGATAACATGGACATCATCAACAAACGTATCGAGGAATTGCGTAGGAAATAAAAGTGAGGTAATTACTATGAAAGACATAAAAGCCATAATCCATGCAAACGGAATAGATATACGAGTATCTAGCTCCGTTGAAGCCGACTATATTTCATTAACGGATATAGCAAAAAAACGCGATGTTGAAAATCCTCGCTATATTATTCAAAACTGGATGCGCAATAGGAGTACGGTATCGTTTTTAGGTTTATGGGAAGAATTAAATAATCCTCATTTTAACCGTGTCGAATTCGAGGCGTTTAAAAATGAAGCCGGCGATAATGGGTTTGTATTGACCCCGCAAAAATGGATTGAAGCTACCAACGCTATTGGCATTATCTCCAAATCCGGCCGTTATGGCGGTACATATGCACATTCAGATATTGCGTTCGAATTCGCTTCTTGGATTTCTCCAGAATTTAAACTATATATCATTAAAGATTATCAACGCCTAAAAACAAATGAAAGCCATCAACAAGCTCTGACGTGGAGTGTAAAACGTGAAATCGCCAAGACAAATTACCGCATCCACACAGATGCCATCAAAGACAATCTGCTACCCCCTCACTTATCCAAGCAAGAGATTACATTTACATATGCTAGTGAAGCTGATTTGATTAACAAAGCTCTGTTCGGCATAACTGCTAAAGAATGGCGACAAAAGAATCCCGATGCAAAAGGAAATATTCGGGACGCTGCAACGATTGAACAGCTGATTGTATTGGCAAATCTCGAAACGATGAATGCGGAATTTATCCGTGAAGGCTTACCGCAAAGCGACCGTCTTTTTCGTTTAAACCAAATTGCCATTTACCAAATGAATTCCTTTCTTACAAATACCCCCAAGAGTATTCAGGAATTAAAAAAATTACAATAAACTGCCTATGATTTATGACACCATGCTGAAATTATGCGATGACGAGCACATCATCGTTTCCTACGAAAACTTTAAATCGCCGCTGAACGGCCTGTACCTTTCCTGCGATGGGCTGCATACCATCATGTTGGCAGCGTCGATCCGGGACAATTATCCGCTGCGCAACGTCGTCTTTGCCGAAGAATTAGGCCACCATTTCACCCTTGCCGGTAATAACCTGCCGCAGGAACACTGGAACCGCCTGCACCGCTGCAATTTTACCAAAGACGAAGCCCGCGCCATTCGCTGGGCCGCGGAATACCTGATACCGTATGACCAGCTTATGCAGGCTGGTTACGAAGATATAACCACGATCCCCGCCTTGGCCGAGTATTTTGAAGTCACACCGAACTTCGTAGCATACCGGCTCACGCTACCGGACGTACAGAAAATACGATATAGGGAAATTGTGTGAAAGGACACTTATCATGAACTCAATCTTAACTGAAATCGACACCCTAACACACACATTGCGCAGCCTGCGTCCGCTGAGTAAGGCCGAATTGCAGCGGCTGCGCGATGAATTTATTATTGAAACGACATACAACTCCAATGCCATCGAAGGCAATACGCTCACGCTTCGCGAAACGGCCCTTATCCTGCAGGAAGGAATTACCATTGCCGAAAAGCCCCTGCGCGACCATCTCGACGTCATCGGCTTCAAGGACGCATTCTATTACATTATTGACCTAGCATCGCACAATACGCCGTTGGCAGAAGAAACGGTCAAGACGATCCATTCTCTTGTCCTGATGAACGACCGGGAAAACCGCGGCAAGTATCGCAGCGTCCCCGTCCGTATCCTCGGCGCGCCCCATACGCCGCCGCAACCGTATATGGTACAGCCGGCCGTCGAACAACTGATCCGGCAGTATGAAGGATGGAAACAGGAAAAGCACCTCATCGAAGCCGTCGCCCTGTTTCACCTCGAATTTGAATCCATTCACCCGTTCATCGATGGCAACGGCCGCACAGGACGCCTGCTGCTGAATTTCGAGCTGATAAAAAACGGCCTGCTCCCCGTCGACATTAAATTCACGGACCGCCGCAAGTATTACGATTGTTTAGACGCCTACCACGCCGACAATAAAAATCCTGAAAAGATGGTATCGCTCATCGCTGAATACGAAAAGGCCGAATTAGAACGATACATCGAAATTATCAAGCAATAAAAAAAATCCCGCACCCTGTTACCAGCAGGATGCGGGAAGCGCCGAAGGTATTACCAGTACCATGTCGGCAAATATAATCAAACCTACGTCAATAAGGGGCTGATTACGTCTATTATTATAGCATATGAGCCCCTTTATTAACCATATACATTTAATAAGGAGGCTTATTTTTATGTCTAAATTAGCTGTTATTTACGCCCGTTTTTCGTCGGACAAACAGCGCGAAGAATCCATCGAAGGCCAGATCCGCGAATGCACGGCCTTCGCCGACGCCAACGACATTAAAATTGTCGGCACGTACATCGATCGCGCCATGTCGGCTAGAACCGATAAACGGCCTGATTTTTTACGCATGATCGCCGACAGCGCAAAGGGAGTTTTTGAGTATGTCCTTGTCTATCAGTTGGACCGCTTTTCCCGGAATCGCTACGACTCCGCGGTCTACAAAAACAAGCTGAAGAAAAATGGCGTTCGCGTCTTATCTGCAAAAGAAAACATCCGCGATGATCCGAGCGGCATTATCCTGGAGTCGGTCATCGAAGGGTATGCCGAATATTATAGCGCCGAGCTGTCCCAGAAGGTCACGCGCGGCATGACTGATAATCTGCTTGAGAAAAAATGGACCGGCGGTTTAGTCCCTCTCGGCTATCGCACGAAAAAAGACGGAACGCTTGCCATAGATCCCGCCGGCGCCGCTGCCGTCACAAGCAGTTACAAGCAATTTATTGCCGGGAGAACGGTGCCACAGATTATCGACCATTTAAACGAGCACAATTACCGTACCACAATGGGTACACGGTTTAATCGCAACAGTCTGAGCCGCGTGCTGAGAAATAAAATTTACACAGGTACCTTTTCATGGGGCGGCACGGAATATCCCGACTTCGCGCCACGGATCATCAGCGATGCAACGTACCAGGCTGCCCAGGATATTTTCAACGCTCGCAAAAAGAAATCCGGACAAGAAGTTGTTTGGCGCAGACGCCCCGATGCATACGCCCTGACAGGTAAAATCTACTGCGGCGTATGCGGCATGGCCATGACGGGCATGGCCGGCCGTTCCCGCAGCGGCGAAATGTATCACTATTATCGCTGTTCCAGCAAAAATAATAGCAAAGAAAAGGCTCGCCGGGAAAAAATCGTCTGCTCGTCGCGCAGCGTAAACCGCGACAAGCTGGAAAGCCTCATCCTCGATACGACAGTACAGATTCTCAGCAGCCCCGAAGCGCTGCACTGTATCGCCGAGCAGGCCGTCAAGGCGCAGGAAAACGCCCCGCAGGCTGAAGAAGTCAAGCGCTTAGAACTGCTCATCGGCGATATAGAAAAACGCCTGCAAAATTCGATCCGCGCCATTGAATCCGGTATTATTTCCGACACCATTGCCCGGAATATCCGCCAGTACGAAGATGAGCTTGCAGAGCTAAAAACACAGCTGGAAACGGCAAAATTAGATACGGGCTTTAAGATTACGGCTGAAGCTGTCGAATATTTTTTGAAAGAAATGGTAAAGAAAAACGACAGATACAAGCTTGATACCTTCCAAGCCTTTATCCGTCGTATCGTCATTACGGGCGACAAGGTAGAGATTTACTATAATTACCACGCCGTTCCCAATATACTCAAAAACCCCGTCAACAAAATGTTGACAGGGTGTTCGAGTAGCATTGCTATGGTGACCCGGTAGGGATTCGAACCCTAGACCTACTGATTCGTAGTCAGTCACTC
>ERZ838577.998-NODE-998-length-40703-cov-4.751698_pt1 | contig 40703 bp, 28 predicted proteins | sample MGYA00519682_ERZ838577 | MGnify/ENA primary metagenome ERZ838577 (study PRJEB31850, sample SAMEA3708838) | human gut metagenome | biome: human gut; feature: human-associated habitat; material: faeces | place: China | collected 2014 ...
GAGGTCAGTCGACAGACTCGGTGTGATATTCTTTATAATCTAAATTTTATAAAGCGTATTGTCGTGAAGGATGTGAACGTGAAGGATAAAGATTTCCTGACTTTTTTGAGCGAACTGTTGCCTCATTACGGTTTAGGCTATTCTTTTGACAATAACGTGGTGGTGATTCGGACCCGGGAACAGCAACCGGAAAAGAAAGAGTTTCGAATAAAAGGAATCGTGACGGACGAGAAGAATATACCTCTTCCCGGGGTGACCATACGTTTGCGGGGTTCTTTGTTGGGAACAGCGACAAATAATCAAGGACGTTTTTCCATGTTGTTGCCTTTTTCTAAAGGGTATCTGGATATTTCTTTCGTTGGTTATAAAACTCAAAATGTAGAGTTCACGGAAAAGACGGATACGATTAAAGTTGTAATGGTTGAAGGCGTGGAAGAATTGAGCGACGTGGTTGTTACCGGATACCAGACACTTTCAAAAGAGCGAGTTACAGGATCTTTTTCCACGGTGAATCACAAGGATTTGAATCGTTACGTGGCGTACGATATTACTTCGCTTTTGGAAGGGAAGGTGGCTGGTATTCAAAAATATGGCCACATTCGGGGACGTAGTACGTTTAATGCCACGTCAACCCCCTTGTATGTCATTGATGGGTTTCCCGTGGAAGGAGAAGGCCCCACGGTGGTCTATAATAACGTGATGTATAACCCGCCCATAGTTAACCCGGAAGATATCGAGAGTATTACCGTGTTGAAGGACGCTGCCGCTGCTTCTATTTACGGGGCTCGGGCGACGAACGGGGTGATCGTGATCACGACAAGAAAGGCAAAACAGGGGAAGGCCCAGATTTCAGTAGCCGCGGATGTATCCATAAAGCCTGTTCCTAATTATGATAAAATGGACTATATGTCGGCAAGTGATTATATAGATTACCAGTACGAATTTATGAAAGACTATCCTTACAAGAATACGATGCGGGGAAGTAACGTGCTTAATCCTACCTTGGACCTGATGTTACAGGTTCACGAGGGTAAACTGTCGCAAGACGAGGCGGATCGGAAGATAGATGCTTACCGTTCATCAGGAACCCCTATTATGGATGATTACGTGAAATATATATATCGCCCGACGATCACGCAACGTTATTATTTGTCGATAGCCAAGGCTACGGGAAGAAATAATATCGTGGCTTCGCTTACTTATACAGATAATCAGCGGGATTTTAAGAATTACGAAGGGAATAGTATAGACTTGAATCTTCGCAATTCATTCGATATCGCTCCTTGGTTAGATACGGATATGACCGTAAATGTCCGGGTAGGAGAAGAAAAGAATCCTTCGTTCGGAACTCGATTATTAGCTACTTATACTCCTTATACTCGTTTGGTGGACGAGGAAGGAAATCCGATCCCGTTACCGTTTTTAAGTTCAAGATGGGATCAGTTAACACTGGAACAATACCCGAATGATCTGAAAGGGTTGGATGCTATCCTACAGGATGAGTTGGATCAGAATATCCGGAAAACTAAAAGTTATCGGACCCGGGCCGCTTTGATGCTGAATTTCAAGATCACGGAATGGTTGAAATTCTCTTCAGGTTTTCAATACGAGTTTGCCCGGGCTAAAGAGACTTTATTGTATAACAAGGAGTCTTACGATATGCGTATGCAATATAATGCTTTTTCTTACGTGGATGCGGCTTCCGGGAAGGTGATGCATTATTTGCCTGATGCCGATTCTTACGGGGAGGGGAATACGGATACGGATAATTTCACATGGCGTAATCAGTTGAATTTCGATTACACGACCAAGGATGGTATGCATTCGATCACGGCTTTGGCCGGAAGCGAGACTCGGGAGTCAAAAGGTAAATATATTTATACCCGGGTTTGGGGATATGATGATGAAGTGCAAGGATATACAGCCGTGAATAATAAAGAGCTGACCCAATTTTGGAACGGGTTGATGTGGAGTTCTATATCTGAATGGGATTTTTTCCGGAAGTCAGAAACAAGAAATCGATTTGTTTCTTTCTTTGGTAACGTGATGTACACGTTTAATAACCGGTACGATATCACGGGGAGTATCCGTTGGGATCTCTCGGATTTGTTCGGGAAGAAAAAGAAATACTTGTATAAACCGTTATGGTCGGTTGGTGCGGCTTGGACAATCAGTAACGAGAAATTCATGCACGGGATTACTTGGCTGGATCGTTTAAGAGTACGTGCGACCTACGGGATTAACGGAAACGTGGCGAGGGGTGTGTCTCCTTATCTGGTAGCTGAGTACCAGTTGAATAAGATTACGGGCCAACAGTACGGGGAGGTTACCACGCCGCCGAATGCCTCGTTACGGTGGGAGAAAACCAAAGTAACTAATTTGGGGGTTGATTTTGCGGTTTTCAAGAATAGATTGACGGGTTCATTGCAATATTATAGTCGTAATAGCGGGGATTTGCTTGCCGTGGTAGATAGTGACCCGACTTGCGGTTTCGAGAGGATGCAGCTTAACGTGGGGGCGATGACGAACAAGGGATTTGAAGTGGAATTGAGAGGTACTCCCGTGCGTTGGCGGGATTTGGAATGGACTGCCGGGTTTACGTTTGCTTATAACAAAAACGAGGTTACTAAACTGAATAAGAAGCCTTTTAGTGCTTCAACATTAGTGTCTGGTGGGGTATTGCAAGAGGGACGTCCATACGACACGATGTATAGTTATCGTTTTTCCCGGATAGATGAAAATGGTGAAACCGTGATTTTTGACGAGAATGGAGAAGAAGTCTCTTTGGTAAATGTTACTAGTATAGACGCCGTGCGCTATAGTGGAACGACGCTGGCTCCTTATACCGGGGCTATTTTCACGACCTTGAGTTATAAAGGACTGGAGTTGTCTTTGAATTTTATATACAATGCCGGACACAAGATGCGTAAGCGGATTGCAGATCCTCATATGTCGTGGTTTGGAGGACCGGCGAATTTGTCATATAATGGTTACGATAAAAGTTGGAAACAACCGGGAGATGAATTGAAATCGGGAGTAACACCTCGTATCACTTATAGCTATGATGCGGATACTTTTTATCGAAATGACCATTGGAGATATAATGACTCTCAGGTTGTATCGGCTAGTTATATCAAATTGCGTAATTTGAGTTTAATTTACAATTTACCTTCGGTTTGGTTGAAAAACACGTTCTTGAAGAGCGTGAGCGTGAGTGCGCAGGCTGATAATTTGTTCTTCTTTGCTGCTAACGGGGAAAAGAGTGATCCGGAAAACTATAATCTGAATAATGGAAGTCGGACAGCTCCTACGGTACCGACATATTCGTTTGGTATAAATGTTTCATTTTAATTTGGAGAGTTATGAATAGAAAAATATTTCGTGTTGCCGTCCTTGTGTTTTGGACTAGTGTTGTTTGCTGGAGTTGCGAGGATTATCTTGATATCATACCCAAAGGGAAAAGAGTTCCCAAAACGCTGGAGGATTACGCGGCCTTTTTGCAGAACCCGGCATTTACGGTTGGAGGAACATATTATAAAATGTATCTGGTAAACGAGTCTTATCAGGATCCTTCTTATATGGTATCCAGCCCGTTGAATCAGATTCATTATTATTGGTTGGAAGATAAAGACCGGATTTCCGATTATAAAAATGACGAAGTTTATAACGGGAACTATAGGGCTATATTTTATATGAACCTTTTAATCAATGATGTACCGGGAATAAATGTATCTTCATCAGCGGAAAGTATCCGGGCGAAGGTGTTAATCGCTCAGGCCAAAACGATACGTGCGTTGCATTATTTTTATCTAGTTAACACGTTTGCCAAGGCTTATAATCCGGAAACGGCGGCTTCGGACGGGGGAATTCCTTACACGACAAATTCCGATGATTTTGAGGGGCAGATTGCTCAAGAGAGTGTGGAGAAAATATACGGTCATATTCTGGATGATCTGAATGCGGCGATCCCGGAATTACCGTTGGAAGTAGATAATTTTATGGAACCGAATAGAGCTGCAGGCTATGCTCTGCGTGCCCGGGTTCATCTTTTCATGCATAATTGGCAAGAGGCTTTTAATGATGCTAATGAGGCATTGAAACTGAACGATTATATTTTTGATATGGTGGCTTATCATCGGGAGTATGTTGATCCGGACGGGACTGGACGCACGATACAGGATGATCGGAATGCTTTTACCGGATTACCTCGTATTACCTACTCGCTGGGAAAAGATGAAAACCTTCTGGTTAAAGGCGGTAACTCTTTAGTGACAAGTACGGAGATTTCTATAAAACTTCCGTTGAAAGATTCCGTGGAGAATCAGTTCTGTACCCGGGATCCGTCCCGGTTCGGGGAAGGAGATACTCGTTTTTTGTGCGTGTTCTACCGGGATGAGGCTTCCGGTTATTACGAGAGCAGGTTGAGGGATAACAAGAATTGGGGAGGTTTACGCACGCCGGAAGTTTATTTGATACGGGCGGAATGTAATGCCCGGCTGGGCTTTCTGGACGAGGCTATGGACGATTTGAATGCTTTAAGAAAGAAGCGAATCATTGCCAGCGTGTACCAGCCTCTAAGTGCCTCATCCTTGAAAGAGGCGATAGATTATATTCGTAAAGAACGGGATGTCGAGTTGTTGGGTAGTGGAATGATGTTTTATGATATGCGTCGTTTCAACACGGAAACGGAGTATCAACGTACCATGGTGAAAAAGGATGACAAGGGGATCATGCATTCTCTCAAACCGGATTCCGAGTTATGGGTGATGCCTTTTCCGAAATCGGTCACGGATCAGAATACGGATCTCAAGCAAAATACTAAAATATAGGAAATCATAGCGTTATTTGAATAAAACATTTTTGAAAAACGGTTCCGCCACGTGTAAAAACAAGTGGCGTGGCGGAGCTCTTGTTTTTAAATCAAAAGTTGATAGTAAGTAAATCATAAAAAGTATGGAACAAGCAATCGTAAAAGTGCAGAATTTGTCTCATCGTTACAGTGTTCAATGGGCAATACGTGATATTAATTTCGAAATACAGGGAAAAGGTATATACGGGTTATTAGGATCTAATGGGGCCGGGAAATCCACGTTGATGAATATCATGTGCGGGGTGTTGAAACAGACGGAAGGCGATGTTTTTATTAACGGGATCAACACGAAGGAAGATCCGGTCGGAGCGAAACGTTTTATCGGGTTTCTGCCGCAGAAACCACCCTTGCACATGGAGTTAACGGTAGAAGAATATTTAAGATACTGTGCGTATCTGCGTTGGATACCTGCCGATAAAATCGAGCGGGCCATTGACGAGGTGTTGGAAAAGTGTTCGATCACGCATTTCCGGAAGCGTCTGATTCGTAATTTATCGGGTGGGTATCAGCAACGTGTGGGAATTGCCCAGGCGATTATTCATGATCCTGTGCTGGTGGTATTGGATGAACCGACGAATGGTCTGGATCCGAACCAGATTCTGGAAATACGTCATTTGATCAAGGATATCGCGGAAGAACGTACCGTGATTCTTTCCACGCATATTTTATCGGAAGTACAGGCGACCTGTGATTACATTCGTATGGTGGAACAGGGACAGATCGTTTTCTCCGGAACCGTGGCGGACTTTGACAATTACATCGCTCCCAATTCCTTGTTAATTACGTTGATGAATGCCCCGAGCGTGGACGAACTAGTCAAGTTGCCCGGAGTCGTCGGGATCGACGAGTTGGGAAATAATCGTTTTCGGGTGAAATGTACCGATCCGCGGGATGTGGTGGAACTCGTTGTTCGCACAAGTGTCGAACGGGATTGGCATTTGACGGAAGTGGGTATTGAAAGAAATTCTTTGGACTTCATTTTTGCCGAGTTATCAAAGAAGAAAAAGTAATCACTAGTAATGAAGAATTAGGTTATGAAAATTATACAAAGAATAGCGATTGCCGAGTTGCAGAACTTTTTCTACTCTCCGATTGCCTGGCTGATTATGATCGTCTTCACGATTCAAGTCGCTATAACTTTTACGGATACTTTGGGGATGTTTTCTCAAAGTCAGGAAATGGGGTACACGATAGCAAGTATGTCATCAAAGATTCTTGGAGGAACATTTTTTGATATATTGGAATATCTTTATCTCTATATACCGCTATTGACCATGGGGTTGATGAGCCGGGAATTGAGTAGCGGTTCGATTAAGTTACTTTATTCTTCCCCGGTCAAGAATTACCAGATTGTACTGGGGAAGTATTTGTCAATGCTTGTTTACGGGGGAGCGTTGATATTGATTCTTTCTGTTTTTATCATTCTTTCTTTTTTCACGGTCAGGAATTTTGAGATACAGACGGCATTATCTTGTCTTTTGGGTACTTATTTATTGTTGTGTGCCTATTCCGCGATAGGTCTTTTCTTATCAAGCCTTACTTCTTATCAGGTGGTGGCGGCTATCGGAACCTTTGCCATGTTCTCTTTTTTGAATATCATGAGCGGGGTTGGGCAAGACATTGATTTCGTGCGGGAGATTACTTATTGGTTGGGTATCAACGGGCGGGCGATGGAGTTCGTGAGCGGGTTGATTTGTAGTGAGAATGTCCTTTATTTCTTGATTGTTTCTCTGTTGTTTCTCTTTCTTACAATTTTGCGATTGAAGAGTGTGCGGGAAGGTGGAAGTCGGAACGTGATTGTCGGGAAATATGTGGGGATCGTGCTTGTTGCTTTATTACTGGGATTTGTTTCTTCTCGTCCGGTGATGATGTTTTTTTATGATACCACCGCGACAAAATCAAATACACTCACGCCCAATAGTCAAGAGATTGTGAAACAACTGGATGGGGGAATGACGATCACGACTTATGTGAATTTATTAGACAAGCGTTACAATATGTATGGGGCCCCGGGATGCCGGAAGCGTGACATAGAGCTTTTCATGCAATACATTCGTTTCAAGCCGGAGATTAAGATGAAGTACGTGTATTATTACGCCCACGCGGATAACCCGTCTTTGGAACAGCGTTATCCGGGACTTTCAGACCGGGAACGGGTGGAAAAGATTTGTCTGGTGGACGATATTGATCCTGATATGTTCCCGCACGTGAGTGAATTAAAGGGGGTGGATACAGCGGGATTAGCGAGCGAGGGGTATCGTATGGTGCGGTTGATTGAGCGAAAGAATGGGAAGAAAACTTACTTGCGAATGTTTGATGACGTGACTGTGACACCTAAGGAAGCGGAGATTTCGGCAGCCTTGAAGCGGGTGGCAATGAAACTCCCTACCGTGGGGTACGTGCAGGGACATGGTGAACGCGGGTTTGAACGGAACGGGGATCGGAGTTTCCGTTACTCGACGGTAGACAAGTATTTCCGTTATTCGTTAATCAATAATGGCTTTGACTTCGAAGTGTTGACATTGGATCGGGAGGTACCTGAACAAGTGAGTATCTTGATTTTGTCGGATATGAAAACAGCTCTGACTCCGGATGAAGAAAAAAATCTGGATAATTATATCGCTCGTGGTGGCAATTTGTTGATTTTTGGTGAACCCTGTCGGCAGGAGACCATGAATCCCGTTTTGGAGCGTTTTGGGGTACGTATGCTTCCCGGTCAATTGGTGACACGTATCGATAACGGGTTTACTCCCGATTTTGTAGTCGGCTTCGCTACACCCGAATCTTCGAAACTGGCTTGGCAGTTTGAATTTCTTCAAGTACGTAATTTACATATAACCATGCCGGGAACTTCCGTTTTGGCTTATGACGAGGATAAAGGTTACGAGGTAACACCTTTGTTTGTTTCCCCGGGTAAAGGCTTCTGGAACGAACTGGAGACAACTGATTTCCTCGATGAAAAGCCGACTGTAAACCCGACAATCGGGGAGGAAGAGAAGAGTTACCCGCTGATCGTGGCGTTGAATCGGGAGATTGCCGGCAAGGAACAGCGAATCGTGATTTCCGGAGATGCTGATTGTTTCTCGAATGGAGAAGTCAGTGCATCCCGCTTGGGGGTTATTCCGGGAAATAATTATTATTTCCCCGGTGGGCTTTTTAACTGGCTATCGGGCAATCAGGCTCCGGTTGATGTCCGTCGCCCGTCTTTCCCGGATAATAGGTATTACTTGGGATTGCAAGGGACGGAAGTGGTCACGATCTGTTTGGTATACGTGTTCCCGTTATTGTTATTGTTGGGATATTTGGCCTTATGGCTGAGGCGTCGGGGACGATAGGTTGAACGATAAATTAAAAAATAGAAAAGATGAAACTAACTTTTAGAATAGCGCTCACGGAATTACAGACGTTGTTTTATTCTCCGGTGGCGTGGCTGATTCTGATACTATTTACTTTTCAGACGGCATCAGCTTTTACGAGTACGCTCGTGGGGAACGTGCGATCTCAGGAATTGAATTATTTGTTGGGAGACATCACGTATAACATGTTTTCCAGTATGTTCGGGTTTCTTCGTCGGGTGCAGAATATTTTGTATCTTTATTTACCCTTGTTGACCATGGGATTGATGAGTAGGGAATTAAACAGCGGTTCGATTAAATTACTTTATTCTTCCCCGGTCAAGAACTCTCAGATTATCTTGGGGAAGTACCTGGCGATCCTTTTGTTTGGCTTGTTGTTAATGGTGATTGTTGGCGTTTACGTGGTATGGGCATCCTGTTCGATTGCTCATTTCGATTTGTCGTTGGTGCTTACGGGGATTCTAGGGCTTTATCTGATTGTATGCGCGTACGGTGCTATCGGGTTATTCATGTCAAGTCTGACTTCTTACCAGGTTGTGGCGGCAATCTCGACATTAGCCATGTTGGCCGTGTTAAATTTTATCGGACGGGTAGGGCAAAGTTATGATTTCGTGCGAGAACTCACTTACTGGCTCTCGATCAAGGGGCGTGCTGATACGTTTGTTGAGGGCTTGATTTGTTCCGAGGATGTATTGTATTTTCTTATCGTGGTAGGACTCTTTCTCTTACTTGCTATTTTGCGTTTGAAAGCGATCCGGCAAAAAGCAGGTTGGAAAATGTCTATTGGTAAGTACGCCGGAGTCGTGGTGTTGGCTTTGATATTGGGATACGTGAGTTCCCGTCCCGCCACGAAGTTCTTTTACGATGCGAGTCGTACGAAACGAGGTACGATCACGGAGGCGAGTCAAGAGATTGTCAGGCAATTGAAGGGGAATATGACGATCACGACTTACGTGAATCTTTTTGATCCGAATTTCTATTCTCACTTACCGGTTCGTCGTAAGTATGATTTGGGTAAATTTGGTAAATTTATCCGTTTTAAACCGGAGATCAAGATGAAGTATGTCTATTATTATGCCCATGCGAAACAGTTAGGTTTAATGGACTACAATCCGGGGCTGTCCGAGCGAGAGATCATGGAGAAGTTGTGTTTGACTTACCATTTGGATACCAGTAGGATTAAGACGTTGCAGGAAATCGAGCAAGAGATTGATCTGGCCCCGGAAGATTATCGGGTGGTACGTTTGGTTGAACATGAGAACGGACAGAAGACTTTCTTGCGGATGTTTAACGATAACGAGTATTATCCCAGTGAGGCCGAGATTTCGGCGGCTTTCAAGCGTTTGGCAATGACGTTGCCCACGGTGGCTTTTTTGCAAGGGCATGGTGAACGAGACTTTGATCGTGTGGGGGATCGTAGCTATCGCCAGTTTGCGATGAGTAAGTTTTTCCGTTATTCGTTGATTAATCAAGGATTTGATTTTAGAGAAGTCACTTTGGAACAGGATATCCCGGAGGAGATCAATATCTTGGTTATAGCGGATATGCGTACGGCTTTGAACAAGGAAGAAAAAGTCCGGTTAGACGCTTACGTGGCTCGTGGTGGTAATCTGTTTATCTTGGGGGAACCTCGTCGACAGGAGGTCATGAACCCGTTGATAGCTCCTTTCGGGGTACAGTTTATGCCCGGCCAACTCGTACAACGGACAGATCAGGATTTTTTACCGAATTTTATTGTCTCTAAGGCGACTCCCGTGGCCGGACAATTCAGTTATTATATGGGAGGTGGTGATCATTTCCAGGTTACCATGCCGACTGCGGTTGAAATGACTTACGAAACAGATCGGGGGTTTGAAGTAACTCCGTTGCTGGTAACTAGTGTTGACACGACTTGGAACGAGTTGGAGACAACTAATTTTGTGGATGAGGTTCCTACCGTGAATACTACTATCGGGGAGTGTGTGAAAGAGTTTCCAACCTTGCTCGCGTTGTCGAAGGATATGGGGGGACGGCAACAGAAAATTATTATTGCCGCGGATGCAGATTGTATCGGGAATGGAGAGGTCGGGCAGAGACGGCCGGGCTTGGAAACTTATAATTATAACCTGGTTATGGGGGCTTTTCACTGGTTATCGGATAACGAGGCTCCCGTGGATATTCGACGACCTGTACCACCCGATACTCGTTTAAATCTGAAAATGCCGGGAGCTAAGACTAGCCGGACGATATTGAAATGGTGTTTCCCTCTTTGTTTGTTGGGATTGTATCTGTTCGTGTGGATCAGAAGGCGGGGACGCTAAAATTGTAAATCAATGATAGGATTATGGCTTTTATAATTGACAGACAAACACTGGATGATCTGAATATCTTCGGGAAGCGGGGAAAGAACTCTGTTTACGGCATGTTCAATACAACCCGGACGAGTGGTGGCGCTCGGGTACTGGAAGAGATGTTTCTTTATCCTTTGTCAGACGAAGAGAAAATTAATAAACGGAGCGGCATCATTCGCTATTTCCAACAGAAAAATATAGTATTCCCTTTCCGGGGAGAATTATTTGATACGGTGGAGTATTATTTATCTAACACGGATACTCGTACCCGGTTATCCGGAGAGGATAATACGTTGCATCGGAAATTGAAAGGGGCGCTCGGTGCTGATACGGACTACGAGCAATTGCATAAAGGAGTTCTTGCCGGAATCGAGATTATCGGTAGTTTGCGAAGCTTTGTAGAGAAGGCATGGCGGGAGGCCGGGGACAATCCCTACCGGGAGGAATTAGAACGGATTAGGGTACTGGCACGGGAACCGGATTTTGATATTTTACAGGCGGAATACGGGCAGAAGAAGTTACCTTACGAGAAGACAGCAAAACTGGATGCCTTGTTACGTTTTTCTCTGCGGGATCATTTTTTACCTTTGTTGAATTGGGTGTATCATCTTGACGTGTATATTTCCGTGGCCCGGGTGGCGACGGAACGGGGGTTTGTTTTTGCCCGGGCTTTACCTCCCGGGGGTGACGTGCTTCGGGTGACCGGGATGTATCATCCCGGCATTCCGAACGCCGTGGCTAACTCTTTGACCGTGGATCGTTCCAGTAACGTGATCTTCCTGACCGGGGCTAACATGGCGGGAAAATCGACTTTTATGAAAACGCTTGGAACGACGGTATTTTTGGGACACATGGGGTTTCCTGTTCCGGCAACAGAGATGAGTTTTTCCGTGTTGGAGGGAATGTACACGACAATCAACCTGCCGGATAATCTGAGCATGGGATACAGTCATTTTTATGCAGAGGTACTGCGGGTGAAACACGTGGCGAGCCAGTTGAGTAAATCCAAGAATCTACTGGTTATTTTCGATGAACTGTTTCGTGGGACCAATGTCAAGGATGCCTACGATGCGACAGTGGCTATTGCCCGGGCTTTTGCCCGAAAACGGGAGTGTCTTTTCGTGATTTCCACGCATATCGTGGAAGCGGGAGAGAAACTCCGGGGAATATGTGATAACGTGAATTTCGTTTATTTCCCGACGATCATGGAGGGGAGTATGCCGAAATACACCTATACGCTGACACCGGGAATCACGTCCGATCGTCATGGTATGGTGATTATCCGCAACGAGAAGATTCTTGATATATTGCATGATCACCGGGAGGTATCGAGAGGTGCGGAGAACAAAAAATTTGTGATAGACAGACAAACACTCGAAGATTTGAATATTTTGGGGGAATACCGTGCGAATTCCGTTTTCTCTCTATTTAACCGTGTTCGGACACGGGGTGGTAAACGTTTGCTTGAATCCATGTTTCAACACCCCTTGACAGATGTTGGAGCAATTAATGATCGGGCGGCTATTTTTGCTTTTTTTGGGCGATCCGGGTTGGAGTATCCGGTTTCGGATGAATTATTTCAACAGGTAGATCAGTATTTTACCACGACGATACAGGGGAATTTTGCTTCCGCTCTTTTTAGTGCGGGACGTCGGAAATTCTTGAATTATATTGGTGCTGATAAAGAACACGTGATTATTCGGGAGGGTGTATGTGCCTGCGTGGAGTTTCTTCGACGTGTTCAGGTGTTTACCGGAAAACTGGCAGCAGGTAATGTACCTGCTGTTTACAAACCGATATTATCCAGGTTACAGGAGGTGTTTGCTGATAAACGCTTGGCGTGCGTGTGCTCCGGGGAGAAGTTTGAACAAGTACCTTGGTATCGGCTCGCTCGTGTCGATTATTTGTTACGGCATGAATTCCAGGAGAAGTTGCAGGGGGTTTTGGAAGCTTTTTACGGGTTTGATGTTTATGTAGCCGTGTCTGCGGTAGCCCGGGAGAGAGGATTTACTTACGCGAAAGCTCTTCCTTTTACAATTGGGAAGAATCACATTACTATTCGGGAGTTTTGTCACCCTGCTATAGAGCGTGCAGTAAGAAACACGATACGTTTGGACTGTGATCGCAACGTGTTATTCCTCACGGGAGCCAATATGGCGGGTAAGTCTACGTTGATGAAATCCTTTAGTATTGCGATTTATCTGGCTCACATGGGTTTTCCGGTAGCGGCTGATGGTATGGAATTTTCCGTGCAGGACGGATTGTATACGTCGATCAATGTTGCCGATAATATTAATATGGGATATAGTCATTATTACGCTGAGGTGTTACGGGTGAAACAGGTGGCAGAAGAGGTGGCCAAGGGGAAGAACTTGGTTGTCGTTTTTGACGAACTGTTCAAGGGTACGAACGTCAAAGACGCTTATGATGCGACCGTATCGGTAACCGAGGCGTTCTCCGTGAACCGGAATTGTACGTTTATTATCTCCACGCATATTATTGAGGCGGGGCATGCTTTGCGGGAGCGCCTTGATAATTTACATTTTGTTTTTGTACCGACTTTGATGAAAGGAAACATACCGACTTATCCCTATCGACTTGAAGAAGGAATTACAGATGATCGTCATGGTATGTTGATCATCAATAATGAGCGGATACTTGAAATGTTAGAATAGTATTATTATCTTTGTGGCGCTAGATTTATGGTGTTATGGAGAGAAAAGAATTTACATACATTCCCTCATCGGAGGTTTGTTCAAAGGAGATTCATGTCGTGTTGGAAGATGACGTGATCGTGGAAGTGAGTTTCAAGAAAGGTTGTGCGGGGAACGCTTTGGGGGTTGCCGCCTTGTTGAAGGGAATGAAGCGGGAGGAGGCGATTCGTCGGTTACGCGGGATTTGTTGTGGGCGTAAGCAGACTTCTTGTCCTGATCAACTAGCAAGAGCGTTGGAGGAGAATTAGAATTAATTGTTATAAATGATGATTCCGGGTGTAGCTATTTGGCGGCATCCGGAATTTTCTTTTTCAATCGGGTAGTACCGTTTCCGTTTTCGGGTATTCTATAAAGTGTAATAAAACGTGTGGTAATATTTATTCAAAACTATACTTTATGGAAGAATCAATTGTTAAGGTAGAACATTTATCTCATCGTTACAGCGTGCAATGGGCGGTTCGGGATATTAATTTTGAAATAACGGAAAATGGTATTTACGGTTTGTTAGGTTCCAACGGTGCCGGTAAATCGACGACAATGAACATTATGTGCGGGGTGTTGAAACAGACTGAGGGAGAAGTGTTTATAAAGGGTGTGAGTATGAGGGAGAATCCGGTTGAGGCGAAACGCTATATCGGTTTTTTGCCACAGAAACCTCCATTATACAATGATTTGACGGTAGAAGAGTTTCTGGCATTCTCGGCTAATATCCGTCGTATTCCCACGGGCGAGGTTAATGAGGCGATCAAGGTTGTCATGGGACGTTGTGGTCTGACACATTTCAAGAAACGTTTGGTGCGTAATTTATCGGGAGGTTATCAACAACGGTTAGGTATCGCCCAGGCTATTATTCACAATCCCGCTTTCGTCGTGTTGGACGAACCTACGAATGGTCTGGACCCTAATCAGATCGTGGAGATCCGTCACTTGATCAAGGAGATTGCCGAAGAACGTACGGTGATTCTTTCAACTCATATCCTGTCGGAGGTACAGGCAACGTGTGATTATATCCGGATGATCGAGGAGGGACAGGTTGTTTTTGCCGGGACTGTCGAGGAGTTTGATAACTACATCGTTCCCAGCACGATATTTGTAAGTTTGGCATCTACGCCTGCCGTGGACGAGTTAAGAATGCTTCCGGGGGTGGAGAACGCGGAAAGTGTGGGTGGCATGGACTATCGGGTGAATTTCTCGGATTCCCGGGAGGCGATCATGCAGATCGTGGAGGCGAGCGTGGCCCGAAATTGGCAGTTGTTGGAAATTCGAATGGAGAAAAGCTCTATGGATAGCGTGTTTGCCGAGCTTTCGGCCAAAAGTAAGAAACACTAGAAAGGAGGGCTTATGAAGATGATAATAAAAATAGCGAAGACCGAATTACAGTCTTTGTTTTATTCGCCGATAGCCTGGTTGCTTTTGGTGGTTTTTGCCTATCAAGTGGGAATGATCATGTCCGGTTTGTTGGAAGATATTGTGGTTCGGCAGGCTATGGGATACGGGGCGTGGAGGGTTTCCAGTATTTTCGGGGAGCTTTTCGGTAATATTCAGGGAACCTTGTACTTTTACATACCTTTGCTGACGATGAACATGATCAGCCGCGATTTGAGTGGTGGCACGATCAAGTTACTGCAATCAGCCCCGTTGCGTAATGCGGAGATTGTACTGGGTAAATACTTGGCTCTGATGGTATTTGGGTTAGTTATGATTGGAATTATATTACTTTACGTGATTTTCGGGGTATGTACGATCCAAAATATAGATTTACCTTATATCTTGACGGGAATGCTCGGGCTTTACCTGTTGTTGTGTGCTTACGCGGCAATCGGTTTGTTTGTGTCCAGCTTGACCTCTTATCAGGTAATGGCAGCTTTCGGGACGTTATTTATCCTGGCCATGTTCAATTACGTGGGGGGCGTGTGGCAGGATTACGAGTTTGTACGTGATCTCACGTATTGGTTGTCTATCCGGGGACGGACGGAGGAGTTCATTTACGGGTTGATTTGCAGCGAGGACGTGCTTTATTTCCTTATCGTGATTTTCTTGTTCCTGACATGGACCGTTTACCGGTTGATTAACCGGGTGCAGCGTCGGACTTGGACGACACGCTGGGGTGTTTATCTTGGCGTGTTCGTGATGGCCATGACGTTTGGGTATTTGAGTTCTCGTCCGATGTTGATGGCGTATCATGATTCGACCCGGACAAAAATGAATTCATTAAGTAAAAATAGTCAGGATATCGTGGCCATGCTGGACGGTGAGGTGAAGATTACGACCTATACCAACCTGTTGGATAAGGATTTTTGGAGTACTTTACCTAACCATATCAATTTTGATAAACAGAACTTCCGACCCTATATCCGGTTCAAACCTGATATGAAGATTCGTTATGTCTATTTTTACGATAATGCCAATAATAATGAATTGGAAGAGCAGTATCCCGATATGACCGACGCGGAAAGGGCGAAACAGATCAGCGAGAATTATGGGGTGCCGTTTTCTATTTTTCTTTCTCCTGAAAAGATGCGAAAGATTGAGGATTTGAGCGGGGAAGGTAATAAAACGATTCGTGTCATCGAGCGAGAGAACGGTCAGAAGGCTTACTTGCGTTTCTATTTCCATGGGGGATGGAAAGATTCCCCGGGTGAACCTGAAATTTCGGCTGCATTCAAGCGGTTGGTATCGGATGTCCCGACGATCGGGTTCTTGGCTGGGCATGGTGAACGAAATATATACAAGGAGGCCGATCGGGAATATAAACGTATTTCCAGTGATAAGAATATACGTTCTTCTATGATTAATCAAGGATTCAATATAGAAGAAGTCTATCTGAAAGCTCCTCTTCCGGACAGTATCAGTATCTTGGTTATTTCCGAGTTAAGATCTCCCTTGTCCGTCGGGGAGATGAGTAATCTGGATGCGTTTATTGCCCGGGGAGGAAATCTTTTAATCCTGGGAGGTCCCGGACGACAGGAGTTGATGAACCCGCTTACCGAACGTTGGGGCGTGCGTTTCATGCCGGGGCAGTTAGTACAACCTACCGAGTTGCTTCAAGCGGATTTGATCCAGGCGTTGCCGACAGATGAAGGTGTCGGGTTTTGGTCCGGTCTGGCTATGATCCGGAAATACGAGGGATGCGTGGCTATGCCGGGATGCGTGAGCTTGGAATATAAACCCGTTGAAGGAGTGAAGATCATTCCTTTGATGTCAACGGACACGATCGGGTGTTGGAACCGGATGACTACTGCCGATTTCGTGCGTGATTCTATTACTTATATGCCCGAAGTTGGTGATCAGGCGGGGATTTTTCCCACGGCTCTGGCTTTAACCCGTGATGTGAATGGTAAGGAACAGCGAATTGTCATTGTCGGGAATACCGATTTCCTCAGTAACGGGGAGTTTGCCACGGGAAGGCGTGAAGTTCGGAATTTTAACTATACTTTGGCGCATTCCGCTTTTTACTGGCTATCACACGAGGAATTGCCGGTAAGTACGGAGGGGGATGATCCTACTGATAGAAAACTGTATGTCGGGGAAGCCGCCATGGAAGTATGGTCGATCGTGTTTATGATCGTGATTCCCGTTATTCTGGCACTTGCCGGAATTATAATATGGGTACGCCGCCGGGGGCGTTAGAGGTTAGGCGGGTTAATATTAAAATGTTAGGTTTATGAATATGATATATAAAATAGCGAAGACCGAATTGCAGATGTTGTTTTACTCGCCTGTGGCTTGGTTGGTTTTGATTATATTTACATTTCAATCGGGATTGATATTTACCAATGCGATTGAGATGGTTGAACGGGAGCAGGCCATGGGCTATGACCCGATGTTTATCAGTTCTAGTCTTTTCGGCCGGTTGTTCTATACTGTTCAGGATTATCTTTTTTTGTATATTCCTTTACTGACGATGGGTCTTGTGAGTCGTGATTTGGCGGGAGGTACCATTAAATTGCTTCATTCTTCGCCAATGACGAACACGCAGATTATTCTGGGAAAATTCTTTTCCATGATGATTTTTGCTTTCTTGCTGGTGGGGATATTCGTGATTTACGTGATCTACAGCTTGTTCGTGGTCGAGCATTTCGATGTACTTTATATTCTTACCGGGATACTGGGTATATACCTGTTGATTTGCACGTATGCCTCGATCGGGTTGTTTATGTCGACAATTTCGTCTTACCAGATTATCGCGGCCGTTGGGACGTTTGTGCTTTTGATTTTCTTGAATTTTGTGAGTAGTATCTGGCAGGATATTGATTTCGTGCGGGATGTCACCTTCTGGCTATCTCTTCGCGGACGGGCGGAAAGTTTCACGGGCGGTTTGATCTCCAGCGAGGATGTTGTCTATTTTATCATGGTGCCGGGCATGTTTCTCTGGTTCTCGATTATAAAACTTTCTTCCCGAGTGAATCATAGTTCCCGGGGACAGAATGCCATAAAATATGTAGGTGTTTTTCTCGTGGTGGCTTTTGTCGGTTATTTGAGCTCCCGTCCTCATTTGATGGGATATGTCGACACAACCCGTGAAAATAGTCGAACACTAACTCCTAATAGTCAGGAAATTGTCAAGAAACTGAAAGGCGGTTTAACGATAACCACGTACAGTAACCTGTTGGACGATGATTTCATGAAGGCCATCCCGCGTTACCAGAATTACGATAAAGAAAGATTCCAGGAATACATTCGTTTTAAACCGGAAATCAAGATGGAGTACGTGTATTACTATGATTCGGTTCAGAACACGAGGAGAAGAGGATTCCTTGCCGACCTGCCTATGGAGAAACGAGCAAGACAGATCGCACATTCACACAAGATTAAATTTTCGAGGTATCTTAACCCTGAACAGATTAAACAGGTTATTGATCTAACGCCCGAAGATAATCGTTTTGTTAGGCAGGTGACCCGGGAAAGCGGGGAAAAAATGTTCTTGCGACAATTTGATGATATGATGCGTGATCCTTCGGAGGGAGAGATCTCGGCGGCTTTTAAACGAATGGTCATGGAATTACCCACGGTCGGTTTTCTGACAGGTCACGGGGAACGGAATATCAATCTTTACCGGGACAGGGATTACGCTTGTTTCGCCCGGGATAAACGATTCCGCCATGCACTACTTAATCAGGGGTTTGATGTGACGGAAGTAACCTTGAAAGAGGATATTCCGGCATTGATTAATATTCTCGTGATCGCTGATATGATGCAACCGTTGACCGAGAATGAAATGAAACGTCTGGAACGATATATAAATCGGGGAGGTAATCTTTTCATCGTGGGCGACCCGTATAGTCGTGAGTTTATGAATCCGTTAGTAGAACCTTTCGGTGTGGAATTTACAGAAGGGATACTTGTGAAACCGACTGAAAATTTCCAACCCGATCTAGTGATGGCCTGGCCGACCCCCGGGGCTTTGGAATTGTCTTATTTCTACGAGAATATGAAGAATTGGCGGCAATGTGCGGCCATGTCCGGGGCCGCGGGGCTGAAATATTCCACGGACAAGGGATTCAATGTCGTCCCCGTGTTGCAAACTGACACGACGGGCGTGTGGAACGAGATGGAAACCACCAATTTTATTGATGATACCGTTCGTTTTAATCCTTCGGCCGGAGAAATCGAACAGATGTACACGACTGTACTGGCCTTGTCCCGTCCGATGGGCGACCGGGAGCAGAAGATCGTGATCTTGGGTGATGCAGACTGTATTAGTAATGCCGAGCTTTTTAAATCTCGGGAAGAAATAGAGTCCGGTAACTTTTATATTATACTTGGTTCGTTTTCTTGGCTTTCTGATGGGGAAGCTCCGGTTGACGTGCGTCGTCCGAAATCTATTGACAACCGCCTTTTCTTGGGTAAAACGGGCGTCAAAATTACGGATATCATGTTCAAATGGTTTATCCCGATCGCTTTATTGATCGCGGCCATTTTTGTGGCGATCCGAAGAAGAGGAAGATAAATTTTAGTTAAAAAGTAATACCTAATCGTGTTTCAAGTATTCTTTAAGCAGTTATGAGTATAGACAACATACATATCATATTGGATTTAATTCTGAAATCCTGGGCCGGGACTCTTACGCGGCCGGAAGAGGAGCGGTTGAACGAGTTGTTGAGCGATCCGGAGTGGGCACGCCTGAAACAGGATTTGGAAGACGACCGTTTCATCATGGGACGTTTTAAAGAGTATGAGAAATACGATAAGATGGCTGATTTCTCTTGTTTCTTGAAACGTATCCGGAAGAAACGGAAGCGGGTTCTGTGGACGACGGGTATACGTCGGACGATTTACGTGGCGGCTTCTTTGCTTGTGTTTGCCATGGCCGGTTGGCTGTGGTTGACCGGGCGCACGGGTGAGCATCAACCGGAAACGGTTCAGGAGATGGCCAGAATGGGTACGGTAGACCGGAATAGCGTGCGCTTGATCCTAGGCGACAACAAGATGATACCGTTGACTCGCCGGGGCGAGGCCGTGATGTTGGCCACGAAAGGTATACAATACTCGGACGGCTTGCGAACGTTGAACTATAAATACGTCAAGAATGATTCTCTTGAGGATGTGGTTGAGTATCATACCCTGATCGTGCCTAAAGGTGAGATGCAAAAGGTGATTTTTTCCGATAGTAGCTGGGTCGTGCTGAATGCCCGCTCCTCGATCAAGTTCCCCGCGGTATTCAAGGGTGCGGAGCGAAAGGTCTATGTCGAGGGAGAGGCTTATTTCGAGGTGGCGAGAGATGCGGAACATCCCTTCATCGTTTCGGTAAAGAACTTTGACGTGCGGGTATTGGGGACAAGTTTCAACGTGTTGAGTTATGATGATGAATTTGCATCCTGCGTCACCTTGTTATCGGGAAGCGTGGAGACCATGTCGGGGAATGACACCGTGTGCCTGCGGCCGGGGGAGCAGGTTTCTATAACAAGTGACAATCGGATGACGGTGCAAAAAACAGATATAAATGTCGTAGTGTCTTGGATGGATGAGAAATTCGGTTTTAACAATGAAAGACTGGATGTGATCATGAGGAAGATTTGTCGTTGGTACGATGTGGAAGTTTTATACGAGGTTCCGGGTATTCGTGAACGCTGTTTTACCGGGGCTCCTTCAAGTAACATGCCTTTACCGGAATTGTTGGAGGCGCTAAGTACCACGACAAATTTACACTTCTCATTGCGTGACGGAGTTATAACCATTAAACAGAACTAAAGCTAGCAAACGAAAACTAACCGTGAAAGCGTGAATTGATAGAATGGTGAACATTCTAAACGGGAAAGATATACCTATAAACCAAATTTACAAACTATGATGCTTCCACGCGTAACCGTGATGGGACACGATTCCGGACGGGGGCATCCTTATGAAAATTAAAACTGATCTTATGAGAAAAAAGAAGTCTAACCTGTCTACGACGTGCGGAAAAACCGGCATATTTTTCATGTTGGTAATTCTGTTACAGTCTTTTAGTATCGGTATTAGTCGGGCACAGTCCGGCGATGATCCGAGATTGACCGTGGAGTTTAAAGAGACTCCCTTTATAGACGTGATTAACTACATTAAACGTCATGCGAAATATGATTTCCTTTATAATAACGAGGAAGTGCAGAAAATTCCGGCCGTGACGCATGCTTTCAAGTCCGTTCCAGCTTCGGAGGTACTCCGGATATGCCTAGAAGGAACTGAATATACTTTCCGTCTTTTCCAGAATATGATCGTCATACAGAAAAGACAAAAGACGCTGGAACCGGTCACCGTACGGGGAAAAGTGTTGGATGAGCGTGGTGTGTCATTACCCGGAGCCACGGTGATCGTGAAAGGGACAAGCATAGGAGGAAGTACGAACGATCAGGGTATGTTCGTTTTTAGCTTGCCCAAGATGGACACGATCTATCTTTTGATTAGTTTCGTGGGAATGGAAACCCGTGAGGTCGGGATATCGGATTTTAGCAAGGAGGTTGTCGTACGCATGAAACCCGACACGAAAGAGGTGGAAGAAGTAGTCGTGACCGGGTATGGGAACGTGCGTAAGACTAGTTTTACGGGTAATTCAGTAACGGTCACCCAGGATGAGTTACTGAAAGTTTCCAAGACGAATGTCATGAAAGCTTTGGAGGTATACGATCCCTCGTTTCGTGTCAGGACAAATAATCAATGGGGGTCGGATCCCAATGCGCTTCCGGAAATGCAGATTCGGGGACAGTCGAGTATCGGGGTAAAGGATCTTGACCGGAACACGCTTTCTAAATCCGCTTTAGAGAACAATCCTAATTTGCCTATTTTTATCTTGGATAATTTCGAAACCACGATTCAAAAGATATACGATATGGACCCCAACCGTATCGAGAGTGTGACCATTCTCAAGGATGCTGCGGCCACGGCTCTCTATGGCTCACGGGCTGCAAACGGCGTGGTGGTAATCACGACCGTGGCCCCGAAATCCGGTGAGATCCGGGTGACATACAATATGGTCGGGACAGTTTCCATGCCTAATCTGAAAGACTATAACTTGATGAACGCCCGGGAAAAACTGGAAGCCGAAGTTGCGGCCGGTTTATTCAATATGGAGGGTGAGGAACTTTGGATAGGATTAATGAGGTTGGAAGAATATCAGGCTAAATTACGGAACGTGCAGGAAGGTGTTAATACTTATTGGCTGGCTAAACCTTTGAGGACAGAGTTCAATCACAAGCATGGCTTGTATCTTGAAGGAGGAAACGAGGAATTTCGCTATGGGATTGACTTGGGTTACAACAACGAGAACGGGGTTATGAAGGGTTCTTATCGGGACAGGATAGATGCCGGGTTCTCTATTTACTACACGACTCCGAAAGTGCAAGTTCACAATTATATCAGTTACGGTGTCACCAAGGAGAAAGAGTCTCCTTATGGTGATTTCTCGCAGTATACCCAAATGCTGCCTTACGAGAAATACAAAGACGAGGACGGTAAGACGTTGCGTCGTTTGAATTGGTCGCGAGTGTTGGATTTCGAGCCGATGAACCCGCTATACGAGGCCGAGTTGGGGAGTTTTGACAAGGGACAAACGAACATCCTGACCGAAAACCTGAGCGTGAACTGGTTTGTTAAACCGACCTTCTGGGTGAAAGGTGAATTGGGCGTGAGTCATTCGACGGGAAAACGTGAGGCTTTCATTGATCCGTTGTCTATAAAGAACAATTTAGACTATGGTGACGACCGGAGTTACGTGGGGAGTCTGACGCTAACGAACACGGAATATACGACTTGGGAAGGGAAACTGACCGTGTCTTATAACGAATCAATCAGCAACCACAACATAAACGTGGGGGGAGGACTGGAGGTAAAAACCACCCGGCGACGTACTAATAGCGGTACGTACAAGGGATTTCAGTCTGCCGAATTCTCTTCGCCCGAGTTTGCCCGTTCCATGCCGAACAAAACTACTTTTCAAGAAGTGCAAACTCGTTTGTTTGGAATGTTTGCTCGTTTAAATTATTCTTATAAAGATATTTACTTGATGGATGCTTCTCTTCGTGTTGACGGTTCTTCTGAGTTCGGATCAGACAAGCGTTACGCACCCTTCTTTTCGGGAGGTTTGGGTTTGAACGTTCACAAGTATACTTTCATGGAGAAATACGGGTTTATTAATCACCTTAAAGTACGCGGTTCATTCGGGCAAACGGGAAAAGTTAACTTCGAACCTTACGCGGCGGTACCTACTCACGAGATTGATGTTGATGAATGGTACGTGTCGGGACCCGCGGCAAGCCTGATGAGGACTCGGGGAAACAAGGATTTAAAGTGGGAAAAGACCGATAAGTTTGATATCGGGTTTGAGCTGGGGTTGTTGAGAAATCTACTTTATTTGGAATTTTCATGGTATAACGAAATTACGAATGGTCTGATTACCGATGTTACTCTGCCGACGTCCACGGGATTCCGTACCTATAAAAGTAATATGGGTAAGGTCGAGAACAAGGGATTTGAAATTCAATTCCGGAGTGACCTGCTCAGTACTTCGGACTGGTACGTGGCTGTTTTTGCCAATTTGGCGCATAATACCAACAAAATTAAGAAAATATCCGATGCTCTAAAAGCATACAACGACGCGGTAAACGAGTACTATAACCAAGAAATCGAGAGCATCTGGGACAAGGACAATCCGAATTTGAATCGGGTAATGACGAAATACGAAGAGGGACAATCCCTTTCCGCGAAGTACGGGTTAAAATCTCTTGGAATAGACCCTGCAAACGGGCAGGAATTGTATGTTTACCGGGACGGATCAGTCGGTTACGAGTGGAAAGCTACCGAGATGCGTAATATCGGGGATGAATTACCGTGGGGAACCGGTTCTTTCGGGGTAAACTTGAGGTGGCGGAATTTCACGTTTAGCACGAGTTTTCTCTACGAGTTCGGCGGGGATTTCTATAACGAAACCTTGATTGAGAAGGTCGAGAACGCCAATATTCAGTATTATAATGTAGATCGCCGTGCGATGACCGAGCGTTGGAAAAAGTTCGGGGATGTCGTGATGTACAAAGATATCCAAGATGAGCGACAAACAACCGATCCCACTTCCCGATTCATGCAGCGTAACAACGTGTTGAACTGGAGTTCCATGTCCATTGGCTACGAGTTCGATCGGGAGATGTTGAAGCGGATTGGCATTGAAAATATCAGGATTGAAGTCGGTACGAATGACTTGTGGCGCCTTTCTACCGTCAAAGCGGAACGCGGGCTGAGTTACCCGTATGCTAACGCGGTAAACTTTTCCGTGAATATTCGATTCTAAACAGAGATAAAGAGATTATTATGAAAAAAATAAAATATACCATAGGATTGTTTCTCCTCTTTACCTTGACCGCTTGTAACGATTGGTTCGAGGTAAACCCGGAAACCCGGGTTAGTAGCGATGATCTGTATGCAACGGGCGATGGTTTCCGGATGCAGGTCAACGGCATGTATAAAAATCTGGCAAGTGAAAGTTTGTATGCCCGGCAACTGACGTGGGGATTCCTGGATGTTTTGGGACAATATTACATCCGGCAGAATCTTGACAACGCGTATCAGGACGTGAATGATCGTCTGTACGAGAAATCTGACGTGCTCGGCACGATTGATTTAATTTGGTCGGATATGTATAAGGTAATTGCCGATTGTAACAATATTATAGAGCATGTTGACAAAGCTTCAAATAGTATCTTCGAGTTCGGGGAACCCGAACGCCTGAAAATACGAGGGGAAGCATTTGCTGTACGGGCTTTTGTGCATTTTGACCTGCTTCGTCTTTTTGCCCCGGCCCCGGTGGTGAATGAGAACGGCACGTGGATTCCTTACGTGACGAACTCCGAGTCCGTGATCAATAATAAATTGACCGTGAAACAGGTCTTGGAAAACGTGGAGCGGGATTTACTAGAAGCCCACGCCAGTATGGTTGCCTGGGATTCGGCAATCATTTACAGTGATTATTATAACCGGGAAGTGATCCGGATGTGGCATATCACGGAACGTTTTTGGAAGGAGTGGGATATCGAGAGTGAGATACCGGAATTTTTCGGACACCAGCGTTCCCGGATGAACATGGCATCGGTACGTGCCTTGCTGGCACGATTGTATGCCTACATGGGGGAGAAAAAGAAGGCTTATGATGCGATCGAGGAGATGATTGCCATGGGAGGTCAATGGGAGAGTTGGGGATTTGATGATATGAACTGGCTCGATCCCGGTTACGGTAGGTTATTGGGAGACGTGATTTTTAATGTTTATAATACCCAGGCGGGGGAAATAAACGCTCCGTTCATGAGTGCCGAACGTCCACTATACATTCGTAATGTACCCGAGTTATTCCCTGCTCAGAATCAGATCGACGGTCGTTTCGAACGATTACTCACCGTCTTGGGAGGTAATTATCTTTCGATTAAAAGCAAGAAAGGAAATAATGATGTTGCCTATATTCCATTGTTGCGTAAGAGTGAATTGTACTATATCAAGGGTGAATATCTCGCTTCTGTCGGGCAAGTAGATGCGGCCGTGGAATTATTGAGGGATATAAGAAGCGCCCGGGGAGATATCTCCTTTGACGATCTTAACACGATCTATGACGAGACCGGATACGTGCAGGCAATGCTCACCGATGCCCGGAAAGAATATATCGGGGAGGGACAATCTTTCTACTTGTTCAAGCGCTTGAACCTGCCTGTTTTTGACGGGGTACAGAATATTGACTTCCGGAACCAGTACGTGCTACCCGTTCCCAAAAGCGAGCAAGTAATCTTTTAGAACCAGTGAACCTAAAAAAGTAAATTGAGATGAGATATATAATTATACTTCTTGTGGCCGTGGCCCTTCTCGGGGCTTGTTCCGAGGACAAGTTCACGACTTATGATTCAACGAGATTCCTCTACTTCACGAAAGGAATAACCGCCGATAGCATCACTGAATCCTTTTTCTTTTACCCGGATAAGAATACCCATGATATCAGTCTGGAGCTGTTGTTTGCCGGGAATCCTGTCACGAGTGATGTGGCCTATCGTGTAGATGTCGACGAGAGTCTGACGACAGCTGTCAAAGGGACTGACTTTGATTACGAACCGAATGGAACTTGGCGTGCGGGAAAGGAACGTGACACCCTCGTGTTGAAATTAATCAAGACTCCCAAACTCGATAACCAGATGTTTCGGGTGGTGTTGAAGATTACCCCGACCGATGGCTTCGAGGCCGGACCAACGGCGAACGCCCGGAGTCAACGGGTGGTATTTACTTCGAAGGCAATCGCTCCCACGTGGTGGGATGCTCATATTGTACGTTATTATCTTGGCCCGTATAGCGACGCAAAATATGCCGAATTCATAGAGGCTACCGGGATCAGTGATATGACCGGTTTTGGAGCTACCGAGTTGAGATACTATTCCCTGAAATTGAAATACCACTTGCTGAACCAGAAGAATGCCGGGAACCCGGTCATGGACGGGGGGGCGGAAATGAGTGTTCCTATTGTCGGATAATTAAAATGAAATATCATGAAGATACAGAATTATATATGGAGTGCGATTGTCATGTTTCTCCTTTACGGTTGTTTTGACGATAAGGGAAATTATGACTATACGGAAGTTCCGGCGGTGCAAGTCGTCGAGTACATTACGAATGAGGAAGAACTTGGCAGTTTCTGGGCATTGACCGTCGGTGACGTGATCGAGGCTGAGCCGGTACTAAAGTTCACGGGTGATTCCACTATTCTAGCATTAACGTACGAGTGGGTGGTTGAAAACTCTACTACTCAAGAGTTAAAGACTATCGGGACCGAGAAAAAATTGATTTGGAAAACCGACATGGGCGGGTTTCTCTCGATTTACCTGTTTATCACCGATTCGCTCTCGGGCTATCAAACTGTGGATCGTGGAATTAATATGTGGCCCACGGACAATAATTCTACTTCCGAGGCATGGATGGTTCTTTCGGAAATTGATGGGAAAGCTTGTTTCTCTATTCTTGAGAACGTGAGTAACTGGGAGGGGAGTAACTATGTTTATCGTTTCCGCGAGTTCGTGGATTATTACCCGTTACAGAATGAGGGGCAGGAGTTGGGCGGTAGTCCGGTGAAGATCATGAATCACTGGCTCGGTTCAGGAAGTTCCTCTGCTCCGGGAATGTTGCTTGTTCTCCAGAACGGGGGGATAGGTCCGGTTTACCTTGGTAATCAAGATTATCGCAGAACACTTTATTTGAAGGATGACTTTATTAACGGTGTTTTACCTAACGTGGTATTTAAGGATGCCGTGGCGAACTCGAAAAGTCATGTCCTGCTTTCCGAGGATGGCGGTCTGTACATGAAAGCCGTGGAACATCTTGACGTGTGGTTTGCAGGTAAATATCTTGATGTCCCCGCCAATGTCGAGGGAGGGATGAAAATAGACCGTTTGATACGGATGTCTTACTCCGGGAATATTACTGGAACTTTTGCCCTTGACGTGATGCATCATCGTTTATTATACATCCAGAATGAGAATGATCTGGAGTACGGTGGAACTTGGGGAGATGCGAACGCGATTACCGAGATTTACACGGAACCGGCTGCGGGTATCACGCTTGCGCTAAACGACTTGAAAGATCTGGATATTCTTTATTGTGGCTCTTACGTTGGTTCTGTCCAGTCGGAGTGGGGAATTCCGGATCGCACCGCGGATATGCTTATGTTTTACAAGGATAATCGTGCGGGGAGCGAGACCGTCGGGCAGTATTGTCTTTATACTTTCCGTTTCGCTTTCGATTTTGAGCAATGGGTATTCAAGGCGTATCCCAAGATCGAGCGAGCGTTTCCCGCCGCCTTCCAGTACGCGATTCGTGAGGACGGGCAGTTCTTTGTTTCCCCCCACGGTGACCTGGAGTTTCTCTTCTTCAGCTCCGGAGGTAACAATGGAGAATTGTGGGGATATATCTTCCGGGGAGCGGGAGGAACCGATCCGGTCAAGTTGTTTGATTTTACCGGGCGAAAGATTGTACGGATATCCTCGACGGACTCGGGTAATGGAAGCGGTTCTTCGGGTATGGATTTGACCGTGGCCCTCGAAACGGGCGAGATATACATGTTCAACGTGCATAACTCCCACTTTGGTACCGGAATAACCCCGAAATGGGTATCATCCGAAAGTTACGGGAAGATCATAGACATGCGTTACGATGGTCCTTCCAAGAATGCCATATAAAAGCAATTAAGAATTGGAAATTGAAAAGAGATTTGTAAATCATTTTCAATTTCCAATTACTTCCCCTGTTGCGAAAAAAGAGGCTTTCGAGTACGAGGCTGGGAAGTGGCATTGTCAAATTATTTTATTCGGGGATTGAATTTTTTTTGATTTTCGGGTAGTACCAAGCTGATTTTTAAGTATTTTTATTATGGATGGACAGGGTAAATGCTATCGTGTGATGGAATATTTTCTTAGATAAACAACTTGTAACAAACGAAGAACGGGTTCTTCTCGTGTCTTCACTGGATGATTGCGTTTTTGTGAATAATATTTGAAGTCTAATAAAAAATAGATATGGTAAACCTTGAATCTATTTTGCCGGGCATAAACGCGAAAAATGAAAGATGCTGGGAGCAACTCTACTCGTCTTGCTATGCAGCCATGTGCGTGTACGTGGAATCAATTGTCAAAGACATGGATAGCTCGAAAGATATCGTGCAGGATTTGTTGGTAAATCTCTGGCATTCAGATATTCGGTTTACTTCTGCACGGGAATTAATGGGTTACCTGTATAAATCACTGTATAATAATTCTCTGCTTTATATTCGCAACAAGAAAAAAAGGGCAACGATCCTTGATAGGATGGACCGGGAAAAAGAGTGTGATGACTTTACCCGGGAATTTATGCTTGATACCGTGCGGGAGGAAGTGGTGCGTCTGCTTTATCTGCATATCGGTGATTTACCACGAGTGAGACGACAAATCATGAGATTAAGTATCAGCGGTTTTTCTGGAAAAGAGATTGCCGAACGACTGGGAATCAGCGTGAATACAGTAAAAGTTCAGAAGAATAAGAGTATCAAATATCTGCGTGACCGCTTGCTTGGTTATCGTCGGGAATTGGAGTGGTAAGCCTATCGGACGTTATTCCTGCTTTTAATCTGTTAAATTTAAGATTTTTCTAACACTTTATTTGGAAAATTCAAAATAATGTTATATATTTACAGTGAACGATGGTAGAAGCGTATTTGATGAAATGTTAGTAAACTTTAAAACGGAATGAGATGAAAGCAAAAGGAAATCAAATGGTTATCGTGGTTCTTTTACTAGTTGTCATCACTAGTATCGTTGTTTACACGTGGATAGGGATAGCGGAACTGATGAGTTCGTTTAATCACGTTGCGAGCGAGACGTTGACGACTATAAGAATACCGGGATTGTAAAAGCCTTTGGATGAATGTCCGGTATGAAAAGCCGGTCAGACTTCGGTTAAGAAAGAAGCAGGAAAGGTGAAAAGAGTGGGATTTTAACCGATGAAGGGGAATATGGCGTGTGGCGTCAAGAAACTAAGCCGGTCGAGATGCTTTTGTGGTCAGGTTGCCGGGAATCAGTTCGTGTGATAAAATCCGGGGAAATTCACCGGAGAGATTCTATAACCCGATAAATATTGTTACTTTTGTAGGTGCGAAAATGTATAAATTAAGAATAGATGGCACTTAAAACAATTCGGGTATTATCTTTATTTTCAGGTTGTGGGGGAATGGATTTGGGATTGGAAGGAGGTTTCTCCATTCATCAGGGGTGTGTTAACGAGAAAAATAATCCTGATTTTATCGAGAAGCAGGAAAGAGGTAATATGGTGAAATTACGTTCGACCCGATTCCGTCTCGTGTTCGCCAACGATATATTGAAAGAAGCCCGGACGGCTTGGACCCATTATTTCGCAAAGTACGGGTACGCGCCGGATGTCTATCGGGAGGAGAGTATCGTGGATTTAGTGAAACGCCATAAAGCCGGGGAAAGTATTTTCCCGGGAGAAATAGATATCGTAACGGGTGGTTTCCCGTGTCAGGATTTCAGCGTGGCCGGTAAACGCAACGGTTTTAACTCGCACAAGGATCACAAGGGAAAGATTATTGACGGGGAGGTCGCCTCCGAGGAGACGCGCGGCAAGCTGTACATGTGGATGAAGGAGGTGATAGAGATCACGAAACCCAAATTGTTCATCGCCGAGAACGTGAAAGGACTGGTAAACCTCTCGAACGTGAAAGAGATCATTCAACGTGATTTCTCCCGGGCGGACGGGGATGGTTATCTCGTGCTGGAACCCCGCGTGTTGCATGCCGCTGATTATGGTGTCCCGCAATCCCGCGAGCGGGTTATCTTTATCGGGATACGGAAATCGGCGTTGACACCTGCCGCCCTTGAGGCCTTGACACAAGAAGTAATTCCCGCGGAATACATGCCTTACCCGTCACCAAGTCACGCTTATCATATAAAAGATAAAGGGCTGATGAAAGCCCAGACGGTTGCCGGAATGTTCTCCGGGCTGAAGGAACCGGAAGATAGTGATGATCCTTCCCAGATGGTGTATTCCAAGGCTAAGTTCATGGGGGCCCATTGTCAGGGACAAACCGAGGTGGATATCAACGGGATCGGACCGACAATACGGGCCGAGCATCACGGGAATATCGAATATCGACGATTGTCAAAAGAGCATGGTGGTATCATTGATAGCGAGTTGAACAAGGGGTTGAAGGAACGTCGCCTGACCCCCCGGGAATGTGCATTGATTCAAACGTTTCCCCGGGATTACGAGTTCGTGATTCCCGATCCGGACAGGAAACAAAAGTATATACTCAGTCCTTCGGCTGCCTACAAGATTATCGGGAATGCGGTCCCCCCGTTGCTGGCATACCATATCGGGAAACGGGTTGAAAACTTGTGGAACCTTTATTTCGGATCCCGATGAAATCGTTGTTTGGTTTACAGGTTACGGATAACGAGGCTTTCGAGGAATTGTTGTCGAGAGTTGTGAATATGATGAACCGGGAAGCCGGGGAATTTCCTGATATGTATGGTAATTTACTGGGTAGTAAACTGGAAGATAAAGTGGTGGAGGTGTTGAATCGGTGTGCTGTCGGGACTTGTTTCGAGGGGCAGATCGTGAAGTATTCAGGGCAACGTTTTCCCGATATTGTTATTAGTGATTATTACGGTGTGGAGGTTAAAACCACGAAAGCGAATCACTGGAAATCAACCGGAAGTAGCGTGGCCGAGGGTACCCGGGTAGAAGGTGTGGAACGGGTGTACCTGTTGTTCGGGAAGATGTGTGAACCGATCCGTTTTATTTGTAAACCTTACGAGGCCTGTTTGTCGGAGGTCGTCGTGACGCATTCTCCGCGTTATCTGGTGGATATGAATCTGGGAGAAGGGGAGACCATTTTCGATAAGCTTGGCGTGTCTTATGATGAATTACGGGGACAGGCGAATCCGATCCGCACGGTTCTGGATTATTACCGTTCCCGGTTGAAAGAGGGGGAGGAGTTGTGGTGGTTGGATAATGATCATTCGGGAACTTCCAATCTTGTTGTCCGGATGTGGAGTGCTTTGTCTCCGGAAGAGAAACAGGCGTACCAGATGAAGGGATTTGCCTTTTTCCCGGAATTATTGAGTAACCACTCGGATAAATTCAACCGGATGGCTGTTTGGCTTGCTACCGGGGAAGGGGTGGTTTGTCCGAACCTGAGGGACGTGTTCTCGGCGGGAGGGAAGGATTGTATCGAGCAGGATGGGGTGATTTATCCGGGCGTGTCAAAGGTGATTGGTAAATTGTATCGTGGTTTACCGTCCGTGAAACAACACGTGTTGTCTGCCGATCGGTCTCTCCTGACGGAGTTCTGGGGATGTCCTTTGAGGGAAGGGGACGAGTGGAGAGCGTGGTGTCAACTGGCGATCAAGAATCTTGAAACAATCAATACCACCGGGCTCCCCTTGGAAAAACTGATCCGTTAGTCCGGCTTTCTTACAATTTCAAACGAAAAATATCGGAAACCTGTTGGAAGCCGTGATGCTCGAAGAAGCGGTGTGCCGAGTGATTATTGACTCCCGATTCGAGATAACAATCTTTCACTCCCCGTTCCCGGAAACTGGTCGTGGCACGTTGCAGGAGTTCCTGCCCGATATGTTTTCCCCGGTACGCCGGGTCAACGCTCAGATCAAAGACCTGTCCGTAAGGTGCGGCACCGTCTTCGGTGATTCCGAATAGGATGAAACCGGTAATCTCTTCCTCGTCCAGGTAAAGGAGAAGCGTGTTATCGGGGTTGGCTACCTGACGATCGAGGTATTTCAGCCATGCTTCCTGATAGTCGGGAGCCAGTTCGTTACTGTCAAGGGCGACACCCATTTGTAGTTCGCCGTGGGAAATATAAGCCTTGTGTGTCTCTATTATTTTAGAAAAAAACTCGCAAAGGCGGGTGCGATAATCGGTTGAATACGCTTTTATCATACGTGTATATTAAAATTGTTGTGTTTTCTTTTTGTAATGTTTCTTCTTGAGATAGTGGATGATCATCCGGACCATGACTTTCATGCTGAAGTAAATGCCGATCGTGGTGATCACGACCAGCAGGATAGCCGTGAATACCCCGAATTCCTTGGAGATCATGGAGAACACGGGAGCTTCGCCGTTCCCTTCCAGCAACACGCCGAAAAGCGAGGCGATGGAAATGAAAAGGAGAATGTTTTTCGTGTTGTTCGCTTCTTTCAAGTCCGCGATGTTGTTGGCGTTGTTGAGCGATTTGTCCACTCTTTCGGTGATATCTTTCAATTGCAATTCGTCATTCTCGATTCGCAATCGACGACTTGTCTCGTGATACATGTGCTTGTGGGACACGTAACGGAGGTAGCGTACGGAGTCAAGTTGCAGGATGAAATCCGAGAGGCTGATACTCAGTCGGGCGTTCTGCTCGATCATGTCCAGAATCTTGTCGTTGATCAGCGTGAACCCTTGTTGCCCGTCTCGTGATTCGGGATTACTGCCGTCCTTGATAGCCTGGCGTGAATTGAATATATACTTGTTCAGCACGTAGTTAATGGCGTGTTTCTTTGCCAGCAGGATTTCAATGATCACGAGGTATTCCGGCCAACTGACGTGATAGCGGTCACGTCGGGCGAGGTGCTTTTTCCAGTCGGTAGGGGATTCTTTACCCCGGTTCCCGTAAGTGCCGATCACGAGACTCATGTTCTCGTTTGCCAGCACGAGGTCGTCGGTGTCGATGGCGATGTTTTTCCCGCAGATGTCCTCGTAGCTGGAGTCCATGCGGTAGGGCCATTCCTCGGGGTAAAGGCTCATCAAGCCGACGAGTTCCGCTTTGTGACATTGTTCGATGTGCTCGATCACTTGATCCTCGCGCATCTGGTCAAAACGGATGCGGCCGGAGTGACCGATGGTTTCCCAGATATCGAGGAAGATATAATTGTGGCATCCGTACTCGAATTCTTTATCTTCTTTGTCTTTGCGGGCATCCTTGGATTTCTGCCTGTCAAAAAAATAGCGATAACGTCGCTGCACTTCCTCGAAGGTGATCCCTTTCGTGCGGACGGTCGTGGGATGTGCCACGGAATGTTCGTCAAGATGGAGATCGCTGATTGTTACCACTTTGAGCGATCCGTCAATCTCTTGTCCCTTCTTCTTGTTGTTGTATACCCAATGCTCGACATGTTGCACGATCCCGGCAACGGCGATAAGCTGGTCGGTGTTGAAGGGAGCGTCTATCCGGCAGAACTTGGTGTTGTTTATTTTCCCGTTCGAAGTCACGATGATCCGGTAGGAAATCTCGACCGTTTTGTTGAAGAATACGGCAGCCCGCACGTGTACATGGCCGTGTAGCTTGGCCGGGGTGTTCCCGCCGATGTCGATGCAGATGTCAAAACCTTTCAGGCGATAACGGTGGATGATTTTGTCAGAGTGGGTGAATAATTGGTCGTCGAAATTTCCGTCATCATCCTTTTTGATAAAGAAATTTGTTTCGGATGTTAGGGGAATTTCGATCCCGGCAGAAGTAAAGGTCTGTATCAATATGATTGAGAAGTCATTGTATACAAGACCGGATTCACACTGGTTATAATTTCTCATAGCATGCACGTTTGTCGCGAATGTAATTAAATTCCGTGAATGCTGGATATATTTGTTAATAATAGTTTATATGCGAACAAACGTTAAGTGGCGGCGAGAGTGATTATCGTGCTGTTTTACAGCCACTCGCGCCGGAGTCTCCCTGGTAAGTTAACGATAAGTTGCCGATAAGTTACCGATAAGTTGCCGATGTGCAGCGGTAACTTGTGGGTGATTTTATCTTGACCTGTCGTCAATATATCATTGAAATATAGTGTCGTATTCTCGGCAACTAATACGATGCAGGCAGGGTCGGGATGGGGAAGAAGAAAAAGGCTGACGAAAATGTCAGCCTTGTATTAGTTCTTTTACGAAAGGCGTGGCCGGGGAGGTCCGGATGTTGTCGGGAGTGTCGAGTTGTTCTACATTTCCCTTGTTCATCACTAGCACGCGGGTCCCGAGTTTCAACGCCTCTTTTATATCGTGGGTTATAAAAACGATCGTGACTCCCAGTTGTTCGTGGATGCGCAATATCTCGCTTTGAAGCATCTTGCGGGTAATCTCGTCCACGGCTCCGAAAGGTTCGTCCATGAGCAGGATGTCCGGGTTGGCGGCGAGGGCACGGGCTATACCCACTCGTTGACGTTGACCGCCGGAAAGTTCAGCGGGATAACGGTCGAGCATTTCCTGATCGAGTCCAAGGACCTTGATCAGGCGTTCAACTGCCGCTCGGGTTCGATTCTTGTCACTGCCGTTTAGTAGGCTCGGCACGTAAGCGATATTCTTGCGGATTGTCATGTGGGGAAAGAGTCCGATTCCCTGTATAACGTACCCGATATTACGACGCAGGAGAGTTTGGTTCTCTTTCGAAATATCTTTGCCGTTCACGCGAATGATCCCGAAAGTGGGGGAGATCAGGCCGTTGATCAGTTTTAATACCGTGGTCTTTCCCGATCCCGAACTCCCGATGATGGTGAGGAATTCACCTCGTCGGATGTTTAGGTTGAAATCTTTCAGGATTTCCCGTTCACCGTACAGCTTGGTGACGTGTTCGAAACGGATGGCAATATCATTTTCCATAGCTTAGTTGTTGGTTAAGTAATCCTTTTTTCTTCAAGAACTCGGCGGCTACTTCACGTTCGGGGCGGTGTTCGATATCCACTTGGTAATTCATGTCTGCCATATCGGAATCAGTCAGTATACCTTTCATCTTTTCAAGAATACCTTCCAGTTCGGGATGTTCCCGGAGGGTTTCCTCACGAACAACCGTCGCGCAGTAGTAGGAGGGGAAGAAGTGCTTGTCGTCCTCTAGCACGGTGAGGTGTGCCTTGCTCAACTGGCCGTCGGTTGTGAATATGTTGATCACGTCAATCTTGCCCGATTTCATGGCCTCGTACTTCAAACCGATATCCATGTCGAGGTTCTTCTTGAATTTGAAGTTGTAGTAAGCACAAAGGTCGGCGTACCCGTCATTGATCTCGTAAAAATCATACTCCGCGCCAAAGGTGAACTGGTCGGGATGGAGTGCCAGATCGGAAAAGGTTTTCAAATTATACTTTTTCGCCAGATCGTTGCTGACCGCCAGACTGTAAGCGTTGTTAAATCCGTAGGGAGAAAGCCATTTCAAGCCGTATTCCCGGGAATACACTTCATGTAGCACGGCGTGTAACTTGTCGGCCGGGAGTAGGGTGTCTTTTTTCAGGATCACGAGCCAGCCCGTACCCGTGTACTCGGGGTAGAGGTCAAAGTCTCCTTTAACCAAGGCCGGGTGAATGTTGCTTGTGCCACCACCCACGCCTTTCGTGATTTTCACTTGTAAGTCGGAATTCTCCTCGATAAGCAACGAGAGCATTTCACCGAGAATAAATTGTTCGGTCATGGGTTTCGTCGCGATACGTATGGTATCTTTCTTCTGTTGACATCCCCATAACAACGCGAGCCCGACGAGAGTCGCGACTAAACCGTGTTTTATACCTCTTGTCATAGTAATTTGCGTTTTCGTTTAATATACTTTTCGTAGCGTCCCACGCCCCAGTCGGCCAGCAAGGCAAGCAGGGCTATTAATAAACTCCCGGCAATCGTCATTGCCGAGTTGTTCGTCGTGATTCCGCGATAGATGGCTACACCGAGGCCCCCGGCACCGATGAACGCGGCGATACCCGTGAGGGCGATCGTCATGACCATCATGTTGCGGATGCCCGCGAGGATCACGGGAAAAGCTAACGGGATCTGTATCTTGTAGAGGATTTGGAAAGTCGTGCTTCCCATACCCCGTGCCGCCTCGATAATCTCTTTGTCGATGCCGATGATTCCCGTGTAGGTGTTATGTACCATGGGGAGCAGGGCGTAAATTGTCAGGGCGATGATCGCCGTGGTGTTTCCGATACCCGAGAAGGGAATCAGGAAACCGAAGAGGGCGATTGATGGGATGGTGTAGATGAAGTTCGTGAGTCCCAGCACGGTGGATGAACTCTTGCGGTAGAGACTGATCAAGATGCCCAGTCCCAACCCGGTAATTGCCGCGATCACGATGGAGATCAGCGATATTTGCAGGTGTTCTCCCGTGAGACTCAGGAAGAATTGCCAACGATCAACGTATAGCGTGTAGATTTCTTTAATCATCTTCTTGGTTTTAAAAGGTTAGAAATAATATCCCACGTTCACGTTGAAGCGGGCATGCCAGGAATCGCTCTCTCCCCCGGGACCGAAGCCGTTGAAATCGGGACCTAGCCAGCCGTGGTTCTTCCCCAGCGCGTAGTCGACATATATACACACGGGGCCACCGTCGAGCATGCATCCGGTCACGTTCTGAAAGCTATCCTTGTAATCGTTGTTCCGCTTGTCAAGCCAACCGAAGTCGTTGTACACTTGTACTTTCTTCAAGAACTTCCGGTTCACGGGGATCGTGTAGCCCGCACCTAGCATGTATACGTTGGCTTTCGCGGCCACGAGGTAGGGGGCCCCGTAGGCGGTCATGGATAGTACTTCGTCGTCTTCCCCGTCCGCGTTCTTGGGGTACATGGCGTAAGTGGTCAGTTGCGCTTTGAGGCTGATTCGTTCCGTGGCAAGTTCGTAGTGCAGGGCGAGCGCGTAATGCGTGCCGTTGTCCCGGGTATCAAGATTGTAAAGTTGTCCGAACTCCGCGGAACCTCCCAATCGTTGCCGGGTAGACTCCCCGAATTTATAAAAGGCTTGCCCGTTGAACTGGTTGATCTCTTTGTTACGTCCGGCCACATCGTAACCGTAGCGGTCATCGGTAGTTTCGTTGTCCGAGCCGAACAGTAACTCGTCGGCGTTCTTGAAAAAGGCGAAGGTGAAGTCCCAGTGATCGCCTTGGTACAGGTATTTGATTCCCATGTCCGAATCGTCTTCCAACCCGATGTAGTAAGCGATTTGCAGGAAGAAATTGTGAGAAGCGATCGGTTGTATTCCGAAAGGTACCCCGGTCAATCCAAGTTGAATTTGGTTCCTATCGTTGAATTGGTAGCCGATCCACCCGTATTTCAACATGGGCCCACCGAAGTCCTTGCTGTAAAAGCGGTAGTCGGCACTGAGCAGGATGTTACGGTACGATCCCGAGAGTTTGAAATATAACACGTCGAAACCGAAATCCCCGCCACGATCCCGGTGTCCGGGTTTCCAGTCACAAAAATTGTAATTAAAACGGAGTGCCCCGCCGAGTCTGAATTTCGGTAATTCCCGCTCCTGCGCTTGTGTTATCACCACGAGTAACGTCATGCATATCCCTAGAAATAGTCTTTTTTGTCTCATATACATTTACATTCAAATTGCATCTTTCGAGGTGTAACGGAAAACGTTAAAAAATAGTTTGCTTAAATTTATAATTTGTTTGCATAAACACGCTCAATATAACTAAACAGCCGAAATGTAGAACTATTTTAAGTGTTTGATCGTTAAAGGAAAAAGATAACGGTAAAATAACTTTTAAAAGATAGATAAGAATGGACAAGAAATTTATAAATTACACGGATTGGCAACAGACGGCCGACACGGTACACATGTACCTCCAGATGCTAGGCAAGGTAAAACTGGTACGTTGTCACAAGCGTCCTGAATGGGCTCACGTGCGGCTGTACCTGACAGTGGAGGGGATGAGCACGGGTATTATTCCCGGTGACGATTCGCCTTTCGAGATCCAGGCGAATTTCATGAAACACCTGATCCTGTTCCGAAACGGAAACGGGAAGGTTGTCACGTTTACTTTACAGGACGGGCTGTCCGTGGCGGAGTTCTACAAGCAATTCATGAAGAGCTTGGAGGAGATCGGTTCCCCGACGGCGATCAACGTGCGGGCCCAGGAGTTTTATGATCCGGTTGATTTCGACAAGGACACGAAACATCATCACTACGACAAGGAGGCCGTGCAACTCTGGCATCAGAATCACCTTTTCGCTCACGAGGCTTTACGGGGATTCTTGTCTGGTTTCCGGGGGAAAGTGGATGGCCCGGCGTACTATTTCGGGACGATGGATCTCACGGGAATCGTGTATAGCGGTGAATCGGCCCCGTTTGGCATGAACAAGGCGATTTCCGATCCCGCTTTTGACGAACGCTATTTCGAGTGCGGGTTCTGGCCGGGAGACGTGAATTATCCTCGTCCGGCCTTCTACGGGCTACCTTACCCGTTTATTGGTGATATCAAGGGAAACGATCATTTGATTCGTCCGGCCATGGCTATCTTTAAACCCGAAAAGAAGGAGTTTTTCCTGACGTTGGAAGATGCTTTTGCTTACGATGATCCGTTTGAGGCTGTACACCAATTCTTGGAATCAAGTTTTGATATCATGCAGAAGGTTCGCCCGTGGCAACATCTTGATTGGATCACCACCCCGTTGAGTTACACGAAATAACGGTAGGGATTTTTTTATTCGGAACGTTTCACGATCCGTTGTTTCTGTTGTTTGCAATAAATACAATAGCTGTAATGCACAGTCCGTAAATTGCCACAATCGGGACAACGGTATTTTTCCCGTTGTTGTCGTGTAAAAGCATCTTCCCCGTATTCCTTGATGTAGGCGAGGTTGTCGAGCATGCTCATGTTGTAGTTTGTCCGGTATCTTTCGTCCAAAGCCCGGAGACGCCTGCAAGGAAATTTAGGACATTCGAAGCAATACCCCTGTTTCTTCTCGCATCTTGTAATGACGCAATGGGTGGTTCTGCCTCTACATCCGGGACAGTTCTTTTTCTTGTTCTGGAATGAATGGCACAACTCGCAGTTCATCCCGCAGGGAGCCAAGGTGGTGATCAGATTCATTTTCTATACGGTATTATAGATTCTATACAAATATAGAAAATAACTTGATTTTTATTATTATTATTCATATATTTAAGGAATTATATTACTAACTAAATTTAACTGTCATGGGGTTCGAAGGACATGTTTTTGATGCTATACGGCGTACGGAAGAGAATCGAAGATTGATTCAGCAACGTCGGGATCGGATGAAATCTCTTATCGAGAAAATGAACGAGAAATCTCTTCCTGGCTATCCGGATAAGGTCCCGGAAGAAGAATTGGATCAAATCAGGAGAGACATCGTGAAAAGGGAATATGATGAAAAGATGTATTATTTCCGCTTCACAGTCTATTTTGTGGGAATCATACTGTTGGTTATGTTCGTGGTTTGGGGGGTGTGGAAATTGTGGTAATTTTGTAGGAGACTTTTCAGCCCCCTTTTATAATGTATTTTTATTATTTCCATATAATTGGTTTATCCACATCGCGAAGAGTTTATCTGTTACCGAAAAGGCTTTGTTGATTTCGGTAATGATGTCTTTGTCGAGTAATTTCTTCGAGGCAGATTGGACGGAACTTGCCGATGTCAGGCTGTGACGCTTGATAAATTCGGATGATGTGATACGTTCCGCTTCACCGTCTTTGGCAATGGCATATAGCAATTCTTTCTGTTTTTCAGGAATGTTTGACAATATTTCGCGGAAGATCGTGTCGTTGGCAGCAATCATATTGTCAATAGCGGCTTGTATGGTTTCGAGTGTACACTCTTCTTCCTCGGGAGTATCGGCAAACGCTTCATTGAAAGTCTTTTGAATGTAGTAGGTATGCCCCTTGAAAAGGTGGTAAACTTTTTCAATGTTCTCGGTTGCAATATGTCGGTTGCGTTTTTCAAAATGCCCCACGATAAATGGAATATAAATTTCCGGAACAATCGCTTTCAGTTCTAACATATCCGCGCTGTGATAGAACGGACGTGCGGCTGAAGTAAACATTTCTTGCATCATGTGGCGTTCGCTACCGGCGAAAATGAAATTACTGTTACGAAGTTTCTGTATATGTGTTCGTAGCAATGCTTCGATATTCTTTTCTGGATATTTAGCGATTTGCTGGAATTCGTCGATGGCTACGATACAGGGCTTGTCTGCATTGGCAAGGTACCGGAAGATTTCCTCCAACGTGTATTCCGGTCGGTCGATGTCGCCCAATTCCACGTTGAACGTTGGTGTTCCCGAAATGGGATCGAATCCGAATTTGCCGCTTATAGACTTGATGGTCTGGATAAAAAGGTTGGCCATTTTACGGCTTCGAGGCAGCAGCGTTTCATAAATTTCTCGCCCAAGGAGATAGGTAAATTCGCGGAGACTCGACGTGTGAAGTATGTCGATAAAAAATGTATAGTATTCCTTGCTGATTTCGGGTTTGTCATAACAAAACCGAATTAGTCCGGTTTTCCCCATTCGTCGAGGAGAAATGATTACCAAATTATTCCCATTGGTAATAGATTTGACGAGCCGTGCGGATTCTGTTACTCGATCGCAAAAATACTCCGGCTCGATCTTGCCGGTAACTATAAACGGGTTGATAATTTTTGCCATGAATTTTATTTTGATGTAAAAGTAATTATTTTATATG
>ERZ838577.1015-NODE-1015-length-40200-cov-3.809441_pt1 | contig 40200 bp, 35 predicted proteins | sample MGYA00519682_ERZ838577 | MGnify/ENA primary metagenome ERZ838577 (study PRJEB31850, sample SAMEA3708838) | human gut metagenome | biome: human gut; feature: human-associated habitat; material: faeces | place: China | collected 2014 ...
GATCGACACCCCGGATCGCGTTACTATCAAGCTCCCCGGCGGCGAGAAAAAAGAAGTCACCTTCCCTGCCGGTACGCGTGTTCTGTTCCTACGCCTCAGTCCGATCTACACACAGTTTGCCCGCAGTTCCTACAACAGTGAGGAGTCCACTCAATCCACTATCGAACAGAACCTTCGTTCACATCCCAGTTACATCGGATTGATCCATGCCCGCCGTTTCAATTGGTACGATGTAGTCGAAGTACCTCGGGGGGGATTCGTCGCGGATGAGAATCTTCCTTTCCAACCGGAAGAAGGTGTCAAGATTGATAATACCATGGTGCGTAAGATGGAGAAGCAGACCACGAACTCAAGTTGTATCGCCCTCAACTACGATATCTTTCGCGAACTGTATGATATCGACCTTCAGCGAAAGCCTGACGACGAAAGCCAACAAGAACTTGGCGAACTCTAATGTATCTCGATTCCCGCTGCTCACCCGGCGGGAATCTTTGTTTTTCTCTTTTCCAATATACGGACATTTCTCACCCCAATTAACACTATCTATTATGATATCCTATTTCAATCCCCCACACCCCCTGAATAAAAAAAGAGGGAACATAGAAGCGAGAGTTTTGAAAAGAAAACTTTTCATAAAGTACGTCCAACTGTCCAACAGTCCAACAAGAAAAAACATTTTAAAAAGTAAAAGCCTGTAGGATAGTAGTATATCTATTTTATTAAAGTATATATATATCCTACACATCTGTTGTTTTGTAGGACGCTGTTGGACGTGTTGGATTTACCTCTCTCTACTATCCAACATTGAAAATTACGCTCTGTCCAACAAAAATGTGTTTTGTTGGACGTGTTGGACGTCCTCCAACATAAACTTTAGTTGAGTAAATTTGCATAACTAAATAGAAATCAGTAACTTTAGTTTTGATTCAAACCCCATGTTGGACGGTTGGACAGTTGGAAGCAAAAACGAATAAAAACTATTTCAAAAAAATAATAAGAGAAAAAGCCATGATTACCACCAGTATTCAAATTGAGCCATACCTTGCAGAATATCTTCGCGGAAAATTTAACAATGGTTCTGATGAACCTTTTCGTATTCCCGACAATACGGACCTGTATCACATCATATGGACATTGATGGCTAAAAGGCGTTCAGATCAGTCACCCGTCGACAATGGCAATTTGACTTTTATCCTCCCCGAACGGCGTATCGGGAAAGATCCTTTAGTTTATAATTACCTCTCTTCAAGATCAGCCAGGATCATAGAAATTGAAATACGTCGTATGTTTAACCGTGAACTTCATTCTGTAATGGACGAAAACGATCAGAACGGACACGAATTTAACAATCTGGATATAGTTCATAATTTCCTGTGTTCTTATTGTATAGAGAGTATATCTGAAGATGCACTTTTAAAGAACTTCTATCGGTGGCGTGAGAATATTCGTAAGAGAAAACGACGTCGGGAATATAAAAAGAAGTTAAAAAACGGCTGAAAAATCACCGACCAGACTATGCTTTTTGTCCCAAAATGGCGGACAAAATGTCCTATGTGTGGCGAACTTGTTGATTATAAATTAATTATGTTAATTATGAAAGAACTATCCATTATCATTTCAGTAACTCCGAAGAATAAAATGAAGAAATCATCTTATACCTTCATTGCTGATCCGTTTGACTTTAGTTACACTATCGAAAAAACATCTGCAGGTAATTGTTTTAATTGTGATAAAGATATCACCATAGAATTACCCGACTCTGATATAGTACGTGAATTTTCTGTCACGCGCCAGGTGATTGTACATCTCCGTGATTCTTCTGATCGTATTATTAATCTCGGAACAACAGATATCCCGGCATCGGTAACTATAATTCCGTACCTTAATACTGCAACTCTTAATATTGTGTGTAAGATGCTCCGTTCTCCTTTTATTCCATAAAGACACGGTTTACCGTCCTTCATAGCCTTCTGTTCATCCTCTATCTTCGCTGAAAAGATATTCAGATGAACAGAACTTATCTTCGCCAGCTTCTTCTTTCAAACAAACTTCTTATCACCGCAGAGGGTTATACCTCCGCGATGATGGAATGTTTTCCATTGATCTCGGCTGACCGTCCGTTACCGGGAGCATTTTTCTTTAATGAAAATCCTCCTACCTATCAAGAGCTTTCAAAAAAAGCCTTATCTAAACTTCTTAAGAGTATCGAAACTCATGCTGAAGCCCAAGGTATCAATATAACAGATGACTTCTCTTCTGAAGAGTTGCCTGAAGGCAGTATAGCTTATCACCGTATCTGGGGAATTGTAACCTCTTCATCTTGTTGGTATTTCTCAAGCAAACAATTTGAACAGGATCTGATAGCTGCCGAATCCAATCCGGCCATTGCTACCCATTTCTTACATATTAATACGCCGGGTGGTGAAGCCTGGTACCTTGATCGGCTATCTGAAACAATAAGTTCCCTTAAAAAGCCAATCGAAGTATTGATCGAGCGATGTTGTGCTTCTGCCGGATATTATATTGCATGTCATGGTACCAGAATCAATGCACTTACTCAGAATGATTCCATTGGTTGTATTGGCACTATGACGGATTACTGGGATTTCTCGTCCTATTATGAAAGTCTTGGAGTTAAACACATTACAGCCAAATCCAACTATTCCGATTTGAAAAATAAAAAATATGAAGACCTGCGTGCCGGTAATAAGGAACAGTATATCAGTGAAGAACTGGATCCACTTGCCGAACAGTTTATTTCCGAAGTGAAACGTTCCCGGACTAAACTGACTGAAACTGATCCCTCTGAAGATAATCCGATCTTCAGGGGAGAAACGTTCGATGCAACTCATTCTGTAACTAACGGTCTCATTGATAATATCCTCACTCTTCCTCAAGCTATTTCCGAAGCATACCGCCTCGGACAGGAATATCTCGACAATGAGGAACTCAAACAGCGTGCTCTCAGCTATGTATAATTAATAATTTCTTATCAGTATGAATGTAAAAGAAAAAATTCAAACCGTACTCCAAAAACTTAAACTCTTCGATAAAGCCAAGGCCAATACCTTGACTAATGAGGATTGGCAATCTATTGTCAACTCATACCAGCAGGAGTATAAGGTAACTCTTCAGGACGATATGGCAGCCGAACAAGCTGCACAGCAGAATCCTCTTGATCAGGACGCGTTAAACCAGGCACAAGCTATTCTTGCCGGAATTGTTTCAGGAGTTTCTACCAGTGAAGATCAGGAAAGTTCTGACACTCAGCAAGAGAACCCGAAGACACCAGAGTCATCATCAACTCCGGCTACTCCTGAAACACTTGTTAAATTGACTCAAACCGTCAGTGACCTTGTTTCCACTATGAAAAGTCAGGCCGCTGCAGATATTCCTTTATCTGAAGCTCGTGTTTCAACAATTGGTTTCATGGGTCCGGCAAGTACTTCTAAGTATCTTTTCGGTGTTGAAAATTCTATGTTCTCCATGGATTATCGTTGGAATAAGATTACCGCTAATCCTCGCGCGGCATCCAGTCTCGATGATGCTGACGAAGAAACAGATGGAGTCACTTTCCGAAAACAGGCTGTTGCCTATTCACGTTCTTTACAGAAACGTTACAACTATCTGCATGCCAATAGCATGCTTGACCCCAAACGTCTTGCTGCCGGTGAGTTTGTTACAAACTATGAAGGGGTCAATACTGCAGGTGTAGGAAATCAGCATGTAGTTCTTCGTCAGGATTATCTGATAGCCCGTGTATTGTCTAAACGTGATCTTACGCAGTACTTCCCCGTAAGATATGGTATTCAAGATCATGACCTTGTTTTCAACGCCTTCTTCTCTGAGGTTTCCCAGGCTTATCAGGTTGGTGAGATCTGGAAAGGTGATATGAAACTCGAGAATGAGATGGGGCATGTAGACGATGCAATGATCAAGATAAAGTTTGGGCCCATGAAAGAGCTCGAACGTATGTATATCGCCTATCTTAATAAAGAAGGATCCGATCCTATTAAGTGGTCTATGATTGAGTTCTGTATTCTCAATTCGCTTGAGACTGCTCAAGTAGAACAAAACAAACGTCGTATGCGCGGTATTTATGTGAAACCGAAATCTGGTGTTCCGGGAAGCTACTTAAACGCCGGTACCGGAATTCTGTACACCTTACTCCGCTATGTTCACGAGAATAAGTTGTTGTTGCATGATAATGAATCTTATCGTTCTTATACTTCAGCTGATATGCTTGAGTCCGTTCAGGAGTTTTGTTCCGATGTTGTTGCGTCTTGTACAGAAGATATGGATCTGGACAAACATGTTCTTTATCTGAATAAACTTCATCAACCTTGGTGGATCAAAAATATTCGTGATACGTATCGAAAAGATACTGACTTTACAGGTCCCGATAGTTATCTCAATACGGTTCCTGACACCTCCATCCGTATCATTTGGCTGCCATATCTGGGGCAACTGCCTTTCATGATGATGGACGTTCCTGGAAACCTTCAGTTTATTGAATATATTCCGGGTGAGATGTTTGCCATTAAAGCAAAGGAAGACATGGAACTTGTGAAAGCATGGTCCACTTGGAAAGAAGGTACGGCAGCTGCTTTCCTTGGACGTCGTTTTGATTCTTTTGAAAAAATGCAGGCAAACAATTATGAATGGCAGCAGATTTTTATGAATAAATTTTCTGTTGACTTGGCAGCTGATGCTACCACAGTCGATGCAAAGGCTGGCTTTTGGCAAATTACTGTCGAGAATACCAAAGAGACTGCCATAACCGATATCACCGGTGCAAAAAAAGGTGTCGCTTATGTTATTGAGTGTGGTAATACAACCAATGCCACCACAATCGCGAAATCTGAAAAGTTCAAAAATATCACTGAGGCATATACTCCAACCAAAGTTGGCGATTATATAATGGTGATTCTCGATGACGAAGGAAACTTCCTCGAACTTGAACGTCAGGTAGGAGGCAATCGTAAGGTCAACGCAGCACTCCAACCGAACATTCCCGGCGTGCGATAGTCCATTTTTCATGTGTGTTTTAATAAGTTAGTTGTTTGTGGGCGGGTTTTATGGCCCGCCCTTCTTTTTAAATGAAAATTTTATGAAAGCAAGAAAAATTTCCAATCCTTATAAAAAGGGTAACGAGTACGCTCGTAAAGTGTCTGTCAGGTTCTTCCTCTCATTGATGATGCTCCTGGCTATCGTCTTTGTTGTTGGCATGTTTATGGACCCGGACTCATTTTTATGTATCTCCGGTTTTGGTGGTACATCATTGGCTACTATGATGATCATCGGTGATGTGGGTGATGTTTCGGATCGCCAGACGCATGGTTCTAATATTGCATATAAAGTGTATCTGATTGAACTTTCCCAGATTAACCCTGATGTGAAGTTTCCCAAAAAGAATGCCAATCGCGAAGTTGGTACCATTCCGATGAAAGCCGGTGAGTATATGAAGTACTTCGAGGCCCATGATATACCTACATATACGGCTACTGGCGAGAAAGGGGATATTACCACTTCCGGAGAAAACAACTTCGTTATAATAATGGGGGGTATGCGAGATCAGTTGCTCAACTTTATCGAAGAACACGCTGGTGGTAAGTTTATAGTCTTGTTCAAAGAAGTGGGAGAGGATCAGTGGTACATTATCGGTGAGTACGACCGGCCAATGATTCTGCAGTCCTTCGAGGCAAAGAACGATAAAGACGGGCGCTACGTCACCTTTACCTTCAAGCGCACTTCTATAGACCAATATTGTAAGTATACCGGTGCCATCGTTCGTACTCCGGCTGCAAAACACGCGGCTTCGGCCACTACACTTGCCATCAAGCCAGAAAGCAACCGATATGAAATCCCGGATGGTACTGCTGCCACCTATGCCATTTCTGCTGTATCTGGAATCACCGCAAATGACAAAGGTCGTTATATAACTCTTGAAGGTACCGGTACTGACAAAGCCGCTACAATTGCTGATGGAGCATCATTCGTTCTTGAAGATGGAGCTACATGGACCGCCCGTGCAGGATCCGCGATTACATTCCGGATTATGGATACTACTACTCTCGTCGAGGTTCCTGGAACCCGTATTCAGACAGCATAGTTTATTTATTCATAGAGCAGAGAAATCTGCTCTTAATACTTACTAAAATGTACTCATTCAAAGAAAAGCAAAAACATTTTTCTGAACTTCAGAATCCGGATGCAGCTTCTTTAGACTTAAAACTTTTAACTCAGAAGAATCCATTACATCCTCTTTTGAGAAAGTTTTCGAGAAGTCCGCAACGTTATGCTAACGAGATCTTGTACCAATTACTCGATGTTGCAGAGCGGGATGAGATTCGTAACAATCGCCGTCCACCTGTTTCCAAATCCAATGTAGTTAATGGCTCTCAGTCCTCCAAAAAGGAGACTGAAATACTTCTCATTGAGAAGTCTGAAAAGGTTGAAAATATAACTCCTGAATCTTCTGATCCGGATCAGCAAGATAAGATATCTGATGTAACCGATCAAATAGTAGAAGCCGAAGAACATGCAGTAGTAGAAACCGAAGAACGTGCAGAGGAAGCAGAACTTCGTGTAGAAGAAGCAGAGGAGCGTGTAGAAGAAGCTGAGCAACGTGTTGAGGAAGCTGAACAACGTGCAGAAGAAGCCGAAGAGCGTGCGGATAATGCTGAAAAAGCGCTTGAACAAGAGAAAAAAAAAGTAGTCACTACTTCAAAACCGGTTTCAAATCCGAAAGTAAAGTCCAAAAGTGGGAAGAGTACCCAAAAATCGACTGGGACAACCTCTCCGACCCGCAAGTCCAGACAGCCACGATCATCTACAACGACCGGATCGTAACCTGGAAACAAATGAAGCAGCTCGACGAACAGCTGGATAAGAAACCGACTACACAAGCAGTCATTGATATGGCCGAACTACGTATTCGTAATCTTCTGGCGTTTGAAGAGCTGCAGTCGTTCAACGATACTGGGAAGTTCCGTTACAAGCATCCGTTCATAGCCCACCAGTCGGAGAGAGCACAACTGGAGGATCTGTTACGGAAAGATCCGCAAGAGTTTCTGCGGCGTCATAAAAATGTACTCGATAACATCCGCAGATACGAATCCTACCTGAAACGGGCCGACCGTGACAGTCGGCGCACTCAGGACAAAGAAAACCTTCGTCGTCATCGTGAGCGCGAAGCACTATTCAAAGCCATTCTCGAATCAACTAATAAAAATTAAAATGGAAAAGCTAATAGAAGTATTTAATTTGGGTGGTTTGCCTACCGCCCCGCTGGATTCATTCTTAGAGCTTCAGGAAGATACTTTTAAAATTATCACATGAAACAAGACCTGATACCCACTTCTGATGTCGATAAGGCCATCTTGATTGGGGACGAATATGTATCTCAAGTGCGTACGTTCGGCGCACTTGGATACTCTGCAGATCGTATCTGCAATCTCTTGGGTTTGCGTGGAAATGAAAAAATAGCTCTTAGTATCCGGATCACTCTGCCTGGTGATGTCTACAACGATGCTTACAACACTGGACGTGCCCAGGGTGAATACAATATTGATGCAGAGTTGGCGAAACGCGCTGAATCTGGAGAGATTGATGCTATTACTGCTTTAGAAACCCGCAAAAATGAACGTATAGAACTTGAACTTCGAAAGAATTTATTCGGCGTATGACACAACTTGATATACTTGATAAGATACATCCAGATATGATATCAGCTTTTCTGGTTTCAGGGAAAAGCGATGGCATACCGGCTGATGTGCAACTCTTCCTCAAGCAGCTGCAATGGTCTGCTGAGATATACGAATATGAACGCAACATTACTCGTGCAGCCAAGCTACTCAAGCAGCGCATTAATGCCCTGCAGCATCTCGATCTCGACGAACGTACCTGTAAAGCACGTATATATGCTGCCATCAACTACTTTTCGATTGATAATAATGTGTCTATCAAAGTTTGGGAGTCCAATTATGCAGATAAATATGAAGATCTTGCGAAGCTATGTTCCGTTCGCGGTGATTACAAAACACAGAAACAGTGCTATGATGCTGCCGCCGAATGTCGCCGACGGGCATCGGAAATTGCTGAAGCTGATCGTGATCTTGGTGTTGTTTTCTTGATTTCTCCGGATATCACTCCGGAGGAACTCGGATACTCTAAGAAGTCGTTGAAAGAGATAGCGTCCAAGCATAACGCAGGTTTCTACTTGAACTTGATTGATAAGCTTCCCATTGAGAAAGAAGAGAAAAAACGTCTCTTACGTGATGCTGACATTCAAGAGGCTGAGTTTGAAGAAGTAAACGAAGAATAGTCATGTCAATAGAACTCTATTACCAATCTCAAACGAAGCTTTCTGCAGGTTGTGATACCTTCGATGCCACTGCCTATTTTGAAAGTTACTACATGAACTCCATGCAGATTCAGGTGAATGTTCTGGATCCTAACAATATCTTTGTTGAAGGTGCTCGTGCTGTTGGTAAGACTGAAGGTGTCATGGGACCGCGTATTATCCGGGTAGCAAACGATATGCCTGGAGAACTTTCTTTCCTGGTACACAAAACTTATATTGCCCTAATGACCAATGTATGGCCTAATATCCAAGCGTACTTTTCCCGCCCTGTCACCATTGCTGGTCGTGTTCGTCCGATGTTAGAATATGGCATAGACTATGTGGTGGGAGAGGCTAAGATACCATCTCACTTTCGTCGCCCACGTTACCCTATTGCTTATCCTAAACACAGTATTTTGTTTCGTGATGGCCATCACCTGCAGATGGTAAGTTCTGACCAACCAGAGTCTGTCGCCGGTCGTTCTGGTGTACATGCCTTTATCGAAGAGATGAAGCACAACAAAGGTGAGAAGCTAAAGACACGACTTTTCCCGTCACTTCGTGGATCTTCTGCCGAGATCCGTATGTCGCAATATTATCAGGGTGTAACAGGTGTGTCCGATACAGCTCGTGTAGATCTTGGCGAAGATGACTGGTTCGAAGAGTATGAAAACAATATTGACCAGGCACTTCTTGAGGAAATTGCTACAGTTTCTCTGCATGTTAATGCAGCTATGTACAAGCGTTACAAGCTGTTTGCCCAACAGAAACAAACAACGAACCCGGTTATACTCGAAGCTATCCGTCTCGAACTTCAGAAAGTAGAACGTACCCTCGCACTCTGGAAACCTCGCCTCGCTGATATGCGTCGTAACGCTACGTTGTATGTACGTGCCAGTTCTTTTTGTAACAAAGATATATTAGGACCTAAATTCTTTAAAACTCAGCTTGATACGCTTGATATTGATGAATTTCTGACTTCTATCTGTGCTATTCGACATAAAGAAGTTGTAAATAAATTCTTCGCAAATTATAAAAAAGAGTTTCACCAATTTTCCGACAGTTATATTTATGAGTCTATCCTGAAACTCGACCTCCGGGAACACTTTATTCTAACAGCCCGTTATTTGAAGCACTATAATAAACGTGACGAACTACTCGTCGGTTATGATCCCGGCCACTTCTCCAGCCTGGTTGTTGGCCAGGAGAAAGACTATGGTTCAGAACTCAGGATACTGAAGGAGTTCTTCTGTTACTATCCAGACGAACAGCCGGAACTTGCCCGTCAGTTCTACGAGTTCTTTGGTCAGGATGCTGTCAATAAACATATCATTCTATATCCGGACCGTGCCGGCAACAAGAAGAAAGAGGACCTGGAAAAGATAACCACCGACTCCCGCATTCTCAAGCGAGAGTTGGAGTCTTACGGCTTTACTGTTGAGCTGATGAACGAAGGCCAGGCGACAGTTTACCACTGGCAACAGTTCAAGCTCTTGCTTCTTATCTTTGGCAATCGCAGTAACGCATTACCCCGCGTTCTTATCGACGAAAACGAGTGCAAAAATTTATGTAGTGCTATTATGCTATCTCCTCTTAAAAAAACGGATGGTCGTATTGAATTGGACAAAAATTCAGAAGTGAAAGTACCGCTTAAACTTCAAGCCGGGCTTACAACACAGATACCAAGTGCACTTATTTACTTGCTTTTTGGACGTTACGGTGACCGTGTTCAAAGTGAATTATCATCAATCCCGATAGATTTACCGGATAATTTCTCTATAAATTAATTATTAATTCTATGAAAAGTTTGTCTTTATCCATAATAATAGCCCTGTTTGACATTGAGAAATATGCTAATCTATTGAAACCTAATCTAATCACGTTTCAAAAGTTTATTTCTTTTTTTTCGTCAGACTCCTATCTTCACGCCCCGCTGATAATTCGATGTGAGGTGCATCCCTCTTCTTTTTACAGGAAATATGAGGGAGTGCCTCTTTCGGTCCTTTTGGAGGTGTTCTCAAACAAGTATTTTCGAGCATGGAAACTACAATGACAGGACCGCATGCACTACAATGGGCAAAAGAGATATCGAAGCTTCCTGATGGATGTTTCACTATTGCATTCTTTCCTTATTCAAGGCAAAAGGGAGAGGCATCTGATAAGCTAACCATCCGGGAGGGGTGTAAGTTCCGGACTCAGTTGCCACATGAAAGGTTTAGTATCGATGGTGAGAACTTGTTCCTCTTCAGTGATGTTGGTGGAGAACCAAAGATGTGCTATAGGATCCTGATTCGATACATGGGTTTTCCACAGGATAATTTTAAACTTCATAAAATCGATTGGTTATGAGTGACGTGAAGATGCTGGGTGACTATGGTTGCTACATCGATGAAAGTAATGTGATATCGTTCCAGGTTGGGGATAATCCTCGTATAGGAATGGAAGATCCTGGTTTTTCAGTGGAAGACTACAATTCGTTCCCTGATTTACAATGGCAGACGATTAACGGTTATCAAGTGTGTAGTCGTGGACACAATAACATGAAGTGTGAAGAGGTAGCTGCAGATCTTAAAAAGAACCGGTTGTTACCTCGCTTAATTACTAAGCAGATGAATATGCTGTATGGAAAGGGACCAGCAGTGTATAAAACAGTGTTTGCTGATGGTAAATTTAAGCGCGAATGGGTTGAGTGTCCGGAAATCATGAATTGGCTGGATTGTTGGAAAGATCGTGGACTTGAAAGTGACTATAAAGAAGTCGCAAAAGCTCTTATTAAAGACTTCTATTATTTTCGTGACTACTTTGTGAAGTGGAGATTTTCGGTCGGTAGAAACTTTGGAGCACTACCTGTTGCTGGTATTGAGACGATGGAGAACAGGCATTGTAGACTGGCCACAACAAAGAAAGATGCCGCTACTGATCTGGTATACTATCGTGACTTTCGTTTTATAGCTGTTGGGCGTTGGAATTATGGGATATCCAATTTTAAGATTTATCCGAAATTTAATTTGGCTGATGTAGATAACTATAAGTATGCAGCTATTTCGCATCACCGGGAAAAATCAGTAGATGAGTTTTATGGTGTTAATGAGACACACGAAGGTACTAAGGAATATATTAGAGGGTCTAATGCAACTGCACGATATATTAACTCCTTTTTGCGTAATAGCTTGGCCGCAAAGATACATATCATTATTCCTAATGCATGGATCAATGCAAAACGTACTCAAATTCAGAAGCTTTGTGATGAGAATAAAAAACGGAATAAAGATGGAGTGAAATTGTATGTGTTTAATGGAATCGATATAGGTACTGAATTTAAAGAGTCTACACTGATTAAATATATTCAATCTGAACTTCGTAAGATATCTCAATACCTTTCTGGAGCTGACAACCAAGGTAAAGCGTATGCAACGATTAGTTTTAAAAGTGGTGGTACTGAAGAAGAACGTTGGAAGATTGAAACAGTGGATTTGAAATACAAAGAGTATATTGAATCGCTTATTACTTATGATAAGCGTGCTGATGAAGTGTTATTATCGAGTGTTGGTCTCGACTCTTCTATTTCCAGTGTTGGGAAGGATGGTGTGATATCCAAGTCAGGATCGGATGCATATTATAATTATCTGATTTATCTGATGTCTCTCACTCCGGACGAAGAAATCTGTTGTGAACCTTTTAATTGGGCTATTCAAATAAACTTTCCTTTATTATATAAAAAAGGATATAGAATTGGTTTCTACCGGGAAATTCAAAGTCGCCAGGAAGAAGTTAAACCGAACGAACGATTAAATCAGCAAGAGTCATGATTATATTAGAAGAGTTATTTAAAAATTTGACAGAATTTCGCCAATATGCACCTTATTCAGAAACTAACATAGAGTTCAAGGATCTTAATAGCTCGGCATCTTCGGCCAGAAAACAGATCTGTATCATTCTTACGGAAAAGGTCTATGATAAAGTGGTTGCAATGGAAGGGGAGATGCACGATGCTTTATTAACCGCAATGGCCAATTTGACATTGGCCAAACAATTGGTATTCGATGTTGTCAAGCAGCGTAAATCCGATATTGATATTTATAAGTATGAAATGGAAGCGATGCGTCGGTCCTATATTGAAAACTATTTTAGCGGCATGGATACTTTGATCCGGTTGCTTGATCAGGAAAGTCTGGAAGAGTGGAAATGTTCCCGTTATTGCAAACTACTTTCTTCTCTTCAGATACAAACAGCTGAAGAATTCGACTTCCTCTACTCAATTGATCTTTCCTATCTTTTCTTTTTCCGAATTATTCCACTTCAAAAAGAAGTGCTTGACGAAGGAATGGCAGGCTATTTTGAGCGCGTAGGTGATAATCAAGAGATGAAAGGCTTGCTGTTACATGCACTTGCAAAGGCTACAGTTGCTCTTGCATTGCGTCGATTAGATATTCTTGAGTTTCCTGCAACCATCCGTAATTTCTTTGTTGATTCGAAAGTAATGAGATATGGCACGCAAGAACAGGAACGCATGTTATCGCTTGCCAGTCAGCTAACCGATGAAGTTCAGGCGCAACTAAAGAATATTGATCTCATATTGTCTAATAACGATTCAGGGATAGTGGACACAGAAACTTCTTTTAATTCTCCGGACGATATAATCGTAATGCTGCCATGAAAGATACTATTGAATTTATAGTCCATGGGGACACCTACTTCATCCCTAATTCATGGGATCTCCTTACTCCGTTTTTATTTTCCAGTCTTGTACAAGATTTTAATCGGATGATCAAAGGTGAACTTTCTCCGGCCATGGTGAGAGTAAACTATGTATGTAATGTCATGGGCTGGAAACCAAAGAAGATCAAAGACGAAGACTCTTTTCAGAATCTGGCTTTTCTTGCAGAGCAAGTGACATTCCCGTTCATCATCTTATATCCGGATAATGATTTGGCTCTAAAAGATATGGACCCTGAAACCAGGAAACTTTGCAAGAAAACTCCTCCTGAGCGACTGACCAGTCTTCCCATCGCACGTTATCTCTCACGTTTGGATTATAAATTTGCTTTAGATAGTTGCTTTTGCAAACAACTTGTACCGGAGGTTATTGTGAATGACGAAATTTATCCTGCATATTCCATTGATACAAGTTTCAATGTTTTGACCTGTTCATTAACTGCGTTGCAATATATAGAGGCTCGTGCTTTAATGGGAAAGTCTGTAGATATGCTTCCACTTCTGGCTGCTATCTTATATTACCCAGGTACTTATTCTTCCGCAGGTGCTCATCGGTTAGCTTCGGAGTTTGCCAACTTGACAGAATATGAACTTCAGGCAATAGCTTTCAATTTCCAGGCCTTTAATAATTATCTGTTTTCTCAAACAGAGTTTCGGTTACTCACAGCATCGAAAGAAGGTAAGAATAGTACTATTAGTACCGGTGCTCTTGAATCTCTTTATAACTTGAGCAATGATGGACTTGGGGATATTACAGTCATCGAGCAGATGAATGTTATCAAGTACCTGACTATTCTCCGGAAGAAGATTATTGAAACTGTCCGTAGCATGAGTTCTATGAAAATGGAGAAAGTTGATATTGAGAAAGAAACAGGATTGCCTATTCACATCATTAACCAGATATTATGATACTTGATTTATTCTCTTATTTCGCAAAGTTCCCCTCTAAATCGGGGGTACTTTCCATATTTACTAATGGTAGTAGTACTTATGCTCAGTATTCTGAACTGCACAATGTAATAACGAACCTTCCGGAACCTTTAGTTCCTGCGATTCAATCATACGTTTTTGGGCAATCATTTGAATCAGTCAAAGCACGTATCGATAACTTAACAGGTACTTATCTTTTTATCGATTACGGTGAGTTTTCTTCCAAGAGCGATTACCGGAATTCTATCGAAGATTCTCAAAAGTTGGCGGCTACTGTTGCAATGAAGCTATCGGATACTTCGGATCTTGTTGAAGAAGCCATCGCTTCTGCCATCTGTCTGAATTTGCTGAATACCTTGCGTGCCCATCTTCTATATGACGCCGAATGTGGCAAGATCTCTTGGCTTAGCCGTTCAACTATAAAGAATCACGATATCATTCCTTTTGTAGCGAAAGAATTGAAGTCGATCGGATGGACTATGATGTTCGAAGCCAACGCTGCCGATCTGTTCAATGTAAAGGAGCGAATGGCGTCTTTTTAAGTCTGAATTTACCATTTAATATTTCCGGGTTTAGAGGTTTAAATGTTAAATATCAGATTAATAATAAAAATATTATTGCCGGATTTTCATACCAATAATATTTTTGTTATTTTTGTATCGTCATTAAGACAAGAGCTCTTATGAATAATGACGAAGAGCTAAAGGCTCGGATAGAAGAATTAGAGCAAGACCTCATCTTCTATCTCCGCAAGTATCACGAATTGACCCCTCGGGGAAAATGGATGAAAGCGGTGTTGGACAAGGAGATTAAGTCGATTGAAGAAGAAATCAAACGGTTGAGTCAACTTCTCTGACAGAAGGGTTTCCGCTCCCAAAGGCCAAGGGAGCGGATTCCTTTTTCACTAACAGTAGAATCTTTAAACAGTAGCAGCGTATGGATAAGGTAAAGCGTTTTTTTGAATTGAAGGAACTTTGGAAAAGAAGTCCGGAGAATGAACGTACGGAGATTGATAGCCAGCTTACCCACCTTATGGAAAGTTTAGATGATGCGGAGCAGGAAGCTTTGAACGTCGCAATCTCCAATGATTTTAGCCGGATAAAAGAAGAAGTGAAAGATATTCGCCGGACAATTACCATTCGTAGGCAATTAGCTCCGGTGTTACCCTTTCTTTCTGTATCTTATTTGGCAAAAACATACTTTGGCAAAAGTACTTCGTGGTTTTATCAGCGGCTCAATGGGAATATAGTTAATGGCAAGGCTGCCAGTTTCACTCCGGAAGATCTGAACACACTATCTGTTGCTCTTTCCGAGTTGGGCGACATTATGATAGATACTTCTCGGTCTATCGCGAGGCCGTAAGTTTTGACGACAACTTGAAAAGGGTTCTGGAAACAGGACCCTTTTTTTATGCTTTTATTTGTAAATTCATACATTGTAATGTTAATTATTTGTTAAATATATAATATAATAATTTGATTATCAAATAGTTGTGTTATATTTGTACTGTATTTATTAAATAACTAATTAAAACAATTAACGTTATGGAAACAAAAATCTGTATTTTTAAGGAGAATCCAATTACTTTTGTATTGGATAAGAACAATGGTATGATGGTTAATGCAACAGAAATGGCGAAGCCATTTGGGAAAAAAGTGAATGAATTTATGTCAAATGAAGGCACCAAAGCATTTGTTAACGAAGCTTTAAATAGCGGGAATTCCCGTTATTTAAAGCTTTTTTCACAGTCTGATTTATATTACTCAAGTCAGAATACAGGAACTTGGATGCATCGTGTTCTGGCATTAAAATTTGCAGCTTGGTTAAATCCGGCTTTTGAGATCTGGGTATATTCCACTATTGAACGAATTCTTTTCGGAAAGCATGCACAACGTGAAGAATCTTTAGAACGTTCCTTGAAGTTCCAAAATGAATCAAAGCAGTTGAAAGATAAAGTTGATAAAACAGGAGAGGACTTTACGCGCTACTTGGATCTCGAACGCCAATTAAAATATGAGAAGTCACTTCGTAAATCACTAACAGCAGCAGCCGTTACCGAAATGCGTAGTCTCTTCGAAGAAGAGGAAGAGTAATTAAGAGAAAACAGCCGTGAGAATACAGACTCACGGCTGGATATTAGTTTCCATAAATTCAATATCTATTTCTATTTATAGAGATAGAACTAAAAGTCTTATCCGGTAAACGGATAAGACTTCTTTGTATGTATCCCTTTTTTATGCTATTATTTGTGATTCTATACATGTTAATGTTAAATGTTTGTTAATTAAATAACATAATCATTTGATAATCAAATAGTTGTATTATATTTGCACTGTATTTATTAAACAACTAATTTAAACAATTATCGTTATGGAAACAAATTTTATTACAAGAGTGAACAACGTAGACATCGTAGCTGCAAACAATGCTGAAAAGTTAGTGCCCATCAAACCAATTTGCGAAGCTTTGGGGATTGATGCTAAGGTTCAAAGAAGCAAAATTCAAGATGATCCGGATTTGTGTTCAGTTGGGGTGCTGAGCACCTCAACTGGAGCTGATGGCAAACAGTACGAAATGTATTGTTTACCTATTCAATTTGTATTCGGATGGCTTTTTACTGTCAATCCCAAAAATGTGAAAGAGGAAGCACAAGAAACTGTTCGTCAATATCGTATGGAATGCTACCGTGCTCTCTATGAATACTTCACAGAACCGCAAACATTTCTGAAACAAAAACAAGTATTAATGGAGAAGAAAGTTAATGAATACCAATCGAGACAGAGAGATTTTAAAGATGCACAGAAACGAATGAACGAGTCGAAAGCAGAATTAAATCAAGTAATGAAATTTACTATTGAAGATTGGCGCGCTAATAATAGACAGTTAAGTCTCTTCACTGATGACGAATAACAGGTAAATAAAAACTTCAGCCGTGAGAATACAGACTCACGGCTGGATATTAGTTTCCATAAATTCAATATAAAAGTTTGCGCTTTCAAATATTATTCCCATATTTGAAGTGCCAATATACAACCATTTCATTAGCTCCTCATATCGTGTAATCCGTAAACAATCGGATTCCGGGTGGTTCCGGTTGGCACACGATATGAGGAGCTGTATTTATTCTGATGGATCAAAGCGATAAATTAGCAGATATTATTCTGCAGGCATTACATCATATTCCAGATTATTTATCTGTTCAAGACAATATTCTGAAACCTCTTAACATGGATATAACAGATAAGGAAATAATGTTGGTACGCAAGCGGCTTTCCATGCTTGACTTAATAGTGGAACAATATCCGGAATCACCTAAGTCATTAATAAAGATTACTCCTAAAGGATATCAAGCCATAGAATATTTTGGTACCTATGAAGCTTATAGTAAAGAACAGAAGAAAACGGCTTTGACCGAACGAAGAATACGATATTTAGAAGAAAAAAATATTGAGCTAAAGAATCTGAATATTATTGTAGGGGTAATTTCATTTATAATAGGCATCCTACTATCAGGCCCACTAAAAAGCATGTTGAGACAATGGTTAGAGTCCGAATGATAGAATTCTTTAATAGTAAGAAGTCATTGGATAACTCATTGATTTCTTTTTCTAACTGGATTAATTTGGATTCATCTTTCATAACTTATTGATTTTGATACAAAAATACGAATAATATTAAATAACTTGATCTAATGGATAAATTGTTTCCATAAATTCAATATAAAAGTTTGGGGGTTTCAAATATTTACTTCATATTTGGATGCCCAAAATAAATTAACCTGAATCTTCTGTCAGCGTGTAATCTTTATTAATAGGATTCTGGAGTAATTACCAGTGGGCGCACGCTGACAGAAGATTTTTTATTATGATAATACTATGGAAGATATTAATTTTGTAGCGATTGATATTGAAACGGCTAATTTTGACAATGATGCTCCTATTAAAATTGGAATAACGATCGTAAAAGGTGGGGAGATTATCAATTCTTTTTGTAAGTGGATTAATCCGGAAGCAGAATTTGATTGGTATATGGTTAATGTATTGCATTTCAATCCTGCCGATTTTATTGATAAACCTACGTTTCCTAATGTTTGGAAGGAAATAGAACCTATATTGAGTGCTGCTAAGTTTATAGTTGCTCATGGAGCAAGTCTGGATTATAAGGTTCTTAAGAATACTCTTGAACGTTATCATCTCCCTTTCCCTAAATTAGATAAATTGTTATGTAGTATGGTTATTGCGCGGAAAGTATTTACGGCTTCTCCCTCTTTTGGCTTACCTTGGTTATCAAAACAATTTGATTTTGATTGGTTTGGATGGGAAGCAGCTAATAATGCAAAGGTCTGTGCTCTTATTTTATTAAGGGAACTTCAAGAGGCTCAGATGACCGATTTAGAAGCTCTTTGCTCTGAAAAAAATGTAATAATTGGGTCTTTATCAGCAGATGGTACATATATAAAATGCCTATCTAAAAGAAGTTGGAAATCTCGCCCAAGTACAACAATTAAGTGCAAAGATATTATTCCAGATGAAAGTAAATTCGATGAAGATCATTTATTATTTGGTCATACAGTTGTTTTTACTGGTAAGCTTTCAAGGCTGACCCGTAATGAGGCACGGCAAAAGGTAGCGGATATTGGAGCGATACCACAAGATTCTGTAACTAAAGAAACAGAATTTCTGGTTGTTGGACAACAAGATTATAGGGTGGTTGGGGAAGATGGTATGAGTATAAAGCAAGAAAGGGCTATTAAATACAAATCTCAAGGGATTGACATTGAGATTATGTCGGAAAATGAATTTATGGATTTATTCTGATGAAAACTATTCATATCTTTTTGCTATTTCAATTATTATCCCCATATTTGCAGTGCTAAACAATCATGGTGATTTGTTCACTACGTTAGAAGCAGCGGTTAAGTGCTCAACGATATTCGATGGGCTTTTTTTATGCCCTGACTTATGATATAGGCGGTTGCCTTTCCCACGTGATTTCTGCTCTTCGGGGTGAACTATCATGATTGTTTAGCGACACGGGAAATGGCAGCCGTCTTTTTTCTGCCTAAACGCTAAACAATCATGATAGTATGAGTAACAAAAACAAACGCGCTGACAGACGCAATGTATCTGTTGAAAAATTACAGGAGATGTTTGCAAAGGTAATTACCGAGATCGCCCAAGGATCGGACTCTCTTTCTGCACGTAAAGGGAGCAAAGGTATTGTGATCTATGTGGAGAATCATGGTGTGCTTAATCTTACTTATAATGAGGAAGGAGGCCGCCCATGAGTACTTCCATATTTGAAGTCGATAAAGAGGTCCATTATTCTGATATGCATAAAGAATATGAAATATACACTATTATCATGAATTCTAAAGATATAATGTCCTGTTGTAGGGATTCATTGATTGAATTGCAGCAATTAATAACTTTAGCACTTAACGATCAAAAGGAGGAACCTAAATGAAAACAGAAGTTAATGGTATTGTTTTAACGGATGAATCTATAGAAACCATCCGTCGTTTTCAAGAGGATGGCGTAGAAGATCATATTGAAATCCTTGAATATATGATTGATGTATTACTCTGTGATGGTGTACCCCTTTTTTTGAATGATCCCAAAGTTCGTTTATCACATATTCAGGATTTACGTTATATAGAAAAGCTGATACTAACATTTAAAAAACCACAAAACGATGGAAAATGATAAAATCACCGATGTCAGCATCTATATTGCCGGATTACAAGCTACGTATCGTCCTGCACCTGATGCCCGGCATACAACTCATTGGTTCTCCACCGATGAAGTCTATACCGCTATCAAGCATCTGGACCCTTCGGCCTCCATTACTAAAGAGCAACTGTTCCGGGCTATGACCGATGCCGGCTTTAAGTTCCGGAATCGTCCCGGTGCATCCGGATGCGATTTCCGTTGGATGCTTCAGGAGCGCACTCAATAATAAACTGCCCGGGAACTACCATTCGTTTAATCCGTTACACAAAAGATAAGCCGGTAGTTCCCGGCTTTTTTATGTCCTTTTCCTTCCGTCTTTCCCTTGCTACATTCGCTGAAAATAAGTTCAGCGAATTATGATCACAGAAAAATTAATCCGTCAACGCTTTGTTCATGACACCCTTTCGCAGGGAATCAATCTTATTTATGAAACCCAGGAGAACGTGGTCCGTACCTATTTGAATGTCCGGACGGGTGATCTTCTTGGCCACCTGCAGCTACGTCCGTTTTCCTCTCATGTTTCAGACGCTAAAGCAGAGTATTTTATGCGCATTTTCCCCTATCTGCGATATTTGGACATCTCTTACAGAAAGCGTAATGATCGCATCTCCCGTCATCTCCGTAGAAATCTTGCTCTCTATAATAGAACGGTTTGGGGAGTTCTCTATCATGAAACCTTCCCGGAACTTCGATATGGTTTCAATGATGAAATCCGGAATTCCATCCGTAAAGAACTCGAGCAGGCACTTCAGTACACATCTTCAAATAGTTAAACCATGTCAAAGAAACATTTATCCGAAGACGAGATCAGATACATAGTATCAGCTGAGACTGGAAAAGCTCAACAGGAAATTCATGCTCTTACGAAAGAAACAAAGGATCTCAAGAAAGAAGAAAATGCACGTCGTAAGGCTATGGTCGATCTTGAGTCACAGGGAAAAAAGAACTCCAAAGCGTATAAGAACCTTGAAAAGGAGGTTAAAGAGTATTCTAAACGCATCACAGAGAATAACAAAAAACTTTCGGAGCTTACCAATAAGCTCGATATAAATGCCATGTCAGCCAATCAGCTCAAGAAGATGGCAAAGACACTTGCTGCTCAACTCGACAACATGGCCCAGTCTGCTCATCCCGAAGAATATGCAAAGTTAGATAAACGTTTACGTGATGTACGCTCTCGCATGACTGAACTAAGAAGTGCTGGTCAAAATGTTCGTCAGGAATTCGATTTAACACAATCGGCACTTTCAAAGTTAAAAGCCATTGCTGTTGCATTTATCACTGTCAAGTTAGCCGGTTATTTAAAAGATATCACGTCAAGCGCATATACTACTCGAAAAGAGTTTGCCAAATACGAAGCGGTTCTTCGTAATACTTTTCAGTCTCAGGAGAAAGCTGTACAAGCAATGAAAATGCTCCAGCAATTAGCTGCTGATACTCCTGGATCCCTGAAAGAGTGGACAGAAGCTTTCATAAAGTTAGTCAATCGGGGAATAAAACCGACCTCATCTGAACTCACCAATATGGGTGATCTTGCTGCTTCTCAAGGAAAAAGCATTGATCAGTTCATAGAGGCAGTACTTGACGCTATGTCCGGTGAGAATGAACGTCTCAAAGAGTTCGGTATTAAAGCTAATAAAAATGGTGATACAGTGAAGTACACTTTCCGAGGTGTCACTACTGAAGTTCAAAACTCTGACGAAGCTATTAAAAACTATCTATTGTCTCTCGGACAGCTTGAAGGAGTGGCCGGCTCTATGGCTGTCCAAATGAAAGAGCTTGAAGGGGTGGAGTCTAATTTTGGAGATACCATAGACAATATGTGGAATAAGATCGGAAAACGTATGGAACCATTCTTTAAGAAAATGTATTCTTGGGCATCCTCTTTCGTTTCAGATATCACCAAGGCGGTCGAACCTTTATCCGATACTTTCGACGATCAATTAGAGAAAGTGGTTAAGCTTGAAATGACTCTTCCAGGCATGACTAAACGCTATGAAGAGCTTGCAGGTAAGCTCAATCGTAATGCCGACGAACAGAAAGAACTTAATACTCTAATAGCAAATCTCTCTTCCATAGTTCCTTCTGCTGTATCCGAATGGGATCAGTATGGAAATGTAATCTCTCTCAATACAAGTAAGATACATGATTACCTCAATGCGGAAAAAGCCCGGTTAAACTACGTTCATCGTGAGGAAATTAAGAACCTCAAGGAGAAACAAGAAAATGCAAAAAAGGAAATAGAATTACTTGCCGCACAAAATGAAAGAGGAAAAGTTTGGGCTGGTGGCACAGGGTATGGTAATACTAAGGATCAAGGGATGCGTGTAATAACCGATGCTGAACGTGCTAAAAATACTGAACGAATAAAGCAGTTGAAGGAAGATCTCGCTGGTATTGATGCCCAATTGGATAAAATTTCAGGCTCCGGTATCGAAAAGATTGTGCAGGACCGTATAAAATCACAGAAAGATATGACGGCAGCCCAGGAACGTTTCAATAATATGAATAAGTCCATGCTTTCCGCCTGGCTCAAGGACGAAAAGAATGCTGCTGATCAATACCGTGAGATAGCTGAAGAAATCTACAAAAGCCGGTTTCCCGATAAACCGGCAGATCCGAAAGCTGCGCAAAAAGCTCAAGCTGCTGCCGAAAAAGAAAAGAAAGCCGTCCTCGATACTGAGAAGGCTGCTATTCAGTCCATGGAGGCTCTTCGCGAAGAAGACTTGCAAAATCAACAGAAGTGGTACAACACTTCGGTCTTTGCATTTAATGCCGATCTTTCTGAGAAGTTAATCACTAAGGAGCAGCATGAGCTTCTCATGATCGAACTCGACAAGCAGAATGCTGAAAATCGTCTGAAGATAGAGAAGTCATACCATCAGGATGCCCAGTCACTTGAGCTGAAGAACGCTGATCTCAAAGAAGATCTTGTCCGTAAATCCAATCAACGTGTACTTGATTCCGAAAAATCGGCTAACGCTGCCCGTGCTGTGGAACAGGCTAAGTTAAACGATCTAATCAAAGATTTTAAATCGCAGTTTAAAGTCACTACGGTAGAAGAGGATTTTCAGGCGCAAATGTCAGTACTTGAGGCTGCTTTCCAGACCCGAAAGGAAATGGCTGAGAAGAACAATCTCGATACCACTGAACTCGATAGAGCCTATTACGCAGCTAAAGAACAATTCGAAGCGGATCATCAGACCAGGATATTGGCTATTCGCAATCAGTATGGCCTTTCTACCCAGCAAGAACGGTTCGATACCGAACTTTTACAACTGAAGACAGCGCGTGATCAGCAGCTACTCACCGAAGAAGAATATGAACAAGCTGTTCAGAACCTGAAACGTGATTCCTACAAAAAACAATTCGATTACTATTCCGGCCTTTTTTCCGGTGCTGTTCAGGCACTTCAACAGGCTGAGATGGACAATGTCGATGCTCAGTATGACGCTGAGATTGAAGCAGCAAAGGGTAACTCCAAAGAGGTAGAGCGTCTTGAAAACGAAAAGGCACAAAAGAAACTCGACATTCAAAAAAAATATGCTGATGTCAATTTCGCCATCAAAACCTCTCAAATCATTGCCGATACTGCAGTCTCTATAATGAAGGCTTTTTCCGATCTCGGTCCGATAGCCGGTGCCGTTGCAGCTGCACTCATGGGCATTACTGGTGCTGCCCAGATTGCGTCCGCCAATGCCGAGCGTAAAAAAGTCAAGAATATGACTCTTTCAGGAAGTTCCTCTTCTTCCAAAAGCGGTGCCCGTGTTGCTACTGGCCGTGAGTCCGGAGGAAAAATCGATGTCAAACGTGCCCAGGATGGTAAGTTCTTTCCCAATGCTGATTACGATCCCGACGCTCGTGGTTTCATTGATCGTCCTACCGTTATAGTAGGAGAGGGGCCTTCGGGGCACTCTAAAGAATGGGTTGCCAGCAATGCTGCTGTATCCAATCCTACCATTGCTCCCATTCTCGATATACTTGATAAGTCCCAACAGGCAGGTACTATCCGCACGCTCGATCTTAATCAGGTCATTCGTGCTCGCATGGCTGGTTACTCTTCTGGGGGTACTATCTCTAAGACTACCGTTTCTTCACCGGATTCCATATCACCCGATTCAGGTGTGGCACTTCCCCCTGAACTTATGAAGCGGTTTGCCAATGCCATCATTAATATTGATGAACATGGTATTCCCGCCTCCGTTTCTCTTACCGAGTTTGAACGTAAACAACAATTGCGTGATCGTTCCCGTAATCTTGCGAAAAAATAGCCGTATGAAAATTATTAATACTCACTTCAATCAACCCTATCAACTCTCTCCTGGTACACAGTTGGATGTTGAACGCCCCAATCTTTTTTTTAATGAATGGGGAGAGCAGACTTTTCCGGTCGATCTTCCTGATACTCCTATCAACAGAAAGATGGTTGGCTATGCCGATATGTTGGGCAATGTTTCAAAGCCCTCAACAGATATCAATTGTACCATTCAGGACGGATCTTATTTCATGTCCTGTCGCCAAGCCATCTTTTCTGCACAGAGGAAAAAAGGATTCAGCACCTCTTTTTATATCAATGAAGGTTCTTTTCTTTCCCGTCTGTCCGAAACCGCGCTGGCCGATGTCTTTGGGGATGAAACCATTCCCGGAGTTGCTACCGTTCAGCAAGGCATTGACTTTTGTCGTTCACTGCTTGACAACACGAACCCTAATTTTTCAGTCTTTCCTGTCTGGTTGGACCTGGATGGAGAGCGTCGTATGGTCAATAAGGTAGATCGTTACAATGCCAATGGTAACTATTCATCTTCCGGTACCATAAATTTTTATAACGCCTTTCCTCGTTCCGAAACTATTAACGACTCGGTTATATCACTTTCTCCCGGATATTATATTACTCCTTTTCTTCGTTCATCCTACCTCTTACGGCGTATATTTTCCTATTTTGGATACCAGTTACTTACTAACTTTTTCGATACCGTTCAACCCTTTAAAGACATGGTGTTAATCAACAATACCATAGACTCTTTAGTTAATGGTACCATCCTTCTTGCACATCTCATACCCAATTGTATGTGCAGTACTTTATTGAATGTCTATCGCAAGAAGTTTTGTTGTGAGTTTATCCCCGATGAAGCTAACCGCACGGTAACTATTGAGTTTCTTCGTGATATCGTTAAAGAATCCCCTTCTGTAGATCTCACCGGAGTATTGACTTCCGAACCTGTTATCGAGTTTTCCGGATATAAACAGATAAAGATTGCTTCTGAAAACAATGTCTCCCTTTACGATCTTTTCGATTCAACAGCTGAGATCTCTTCTAAGTATCCCGAAGCTTCTCTCGATCAGAAATACGGTTGGTATACCAGGATTGGATATGGCGAATTTTCAGAAGTCACTCAAATCGTTGCCGACTCCATCCAACCTTATTATATCGGAGGCAACTTACCGGTTTTCGAAGTCAAAGTTCCGGACTGTGCATATTCCATGATTGCTGCCACCTACCGTTCCAGTTCCAGTTCGCAGCTTCCTCCGTTGGGAGAGAAACTGCCATGGCCGGTTCCCTATATTGGTGAAGGTCGTACCTTGAATTCCACAATTGTCATTTCATCTTCTGATAGCGATACCTCCGAAGATGATGAGAAAACCACGACTGCAGAAGATAAGGAACAGCCGCCAATGCTCGCATTTACTTACTTCGACACTATAACACACGGCACTAATCATACTGCAGATGGCCGTTGGGAGTATTCTTTACTTTATAATGGTGAGCATGGAATCTACGAACGGTTCTATAGAGATATGGACAATCTTCTCCGAAATTCTCTGCATCCTGTTAAAGCTGACCTGCTGCTGTCTTCTGCTCAGAAAATGAATATTAAGTCACATTCTAAAGTCTACCTCTGTGGACAGGAACTTCTTATAAACAAACTTGTTTACAGTATTGGCGGTAAGGACGAACCTAAAGAATCTGAGTTTTTCACTACTTTACTTCACACTCCGGTTAAAGTTGCTCCTCCCGAATCGCAGCGCTTTCTCCCGAATCAAAAATACAAGTGGAAGGTTCAGCGTACCTCTTACAGCATTACGCAGGATGAGTTCAATGCTTCTCCTTCTCAGATTGAAGGTCTTCGTAGTTCTATAGATCCCCTGCCGGCTATTTATCCCCTACCGCCTACCCAGTCCCAGTATAACAGTGGAGGAAGTTACTTTCACCGTTCCTATGCTCGACATTCGATAGGGCGTGATGGAAGAGATTATTGGGAGAAAGTAGAATGGTCATTAACGCCTATATTATTCTCTGAAGAATAAAAGTTGTCCTTTTATTCCCACCCTCTTATTCCTACTTTCGTTTCAAAATAATAGCTATTGATATGACGATTATTCAGCAACCAGATGCGTTATCTCTTTCCGGGAATATTAAGGATTTCCGCATTAGTGCTCCCGGAAAAATATCATTCGTACTCCTGCAGGGAGCTACTGAAATCTTGTCGCAAAGTTACGATCCCGGCCAGGATGGTCTTGTTACTATAAGTTTGAAAGATATCATTCATTCATGTCTCTCTTTCCAGCTTCAGGAGTCGTCTCAAGTCTATCTGCAACCAACCCTTGCCGATACGTTTACTGCCCGTTTTTCTGATGAGTATGTTGTCAATCCCGATGTTTCCGGAGATCCGGTTTATACCGATATCACTTTTCGTGCTGTTCGTGCAGGTATCGATCGTTTTGCCGATACAGCAACAAATTTTCTGACTCAGAACTTTCTTACCTGGCAGCCTACTGTTAAGCCGGTTACTTATTATTCACCGGAGTTTCTTACCTATTATGCAGTTGTCCCCTGCATCGTGAAGTTACGTGCATACTTTACCGATGATTCCGGATCCGTCATTACTCAGAAAGATATTACTCTTTCTGACTTCGAAGCCGGAAAAGCATATACCATTCCTTTGCAATATGCTTCTGTTGCAGGGAAACTCGACAATGAGCTTCCTGGCTATTATGACGTATGGATTGAAGATACGGAAGGTGTTCGTCTCACCTATATACAGAGATATTATGCCTCCGATATGTTATCCGAGCAAGAACAATGGATCCTATTCGAGAATTCTCTGGGAGGTATCGATACTTTCCGTGCATATGGTTCATGTGATTTCACTGGCGAACATACCCATAACATAGCCGAGATAGAAGAAAACTCATTGGAATATCGTGTTGATACCGAACGCAAATTTCAAAAAAATACCGGTCATCTTAATGCCCGGGAACGGCGTTGGCTACTTGATTTCTTCCCCTCTTTGTCAAAGTACATCTATACCGCGTCTTATCTTCGTCCGATTGTTGTAACAGAGAGTAACGTCACCTATACAGATCGTGAACTTCCCAGCAATTATACTTTCACTTACAAGTATGCCGATGCCCGGCCCTTTCTTAACATTCCGCGAACCGAACCAGCCGGAGATTTAAACATCACCGTTCCCAGTGTCGGGTCTTTTACAGTGCCCCCTCGGCTTGTTGAATTTCCCCGCCTTCCACTCACCGAGGGGGCACTTTTTCCCGTGCAGGATCCTTATTCCGAAAAGTGGTATACCGCCACTTCAGGATCCTTGAGTGACTTTATCGCCAACCGCCTTTCAGCAAATTATGACGGTAACGGTGGTATTGGTCACCAACATGATAATTTTGATCTTCTCCAACTATTAACTTATACCGCAGAATATCTGCGTGTTGCCGGAAAGAAGATCAAAGCAGGCTATGCAGAAGAATCTTACACTTTTTGTGATAATACGTCGCAGGAGCTTATCACCTTTCTTAAAGGTTTTATCTCCACTGGTCTTTCTCAAGCCAATAACGGCTTGGTGGTTCGCAAGACAGAAGTAGTAGAAGAACCTATGTTGCTGTCTCTATTATCAGAAGAGTTCGATGATGGTATTGTAGAAGAAAACAATGATGTATTGATCGAGGAAATGCGTACCGCTACCACCGGTGCGGCAACATTAGGTGAACTTGACAATGTGGCCGATGCCGCGGATGGCTTATCCGAAACAGACGATATATTAGTAAGATTAGCCGGTTCGCAAGAATGGGCTATCCACACGACGCTCTTCTCCAATGTTTCACAACTCATGTCGAAAGTATTTCCGTTTACTATGACTCTATCCGGTGGTGGTACTTATGAGAAAGGCAGTTCGCAGATTATCAATCTATCCTGGACTTATGACCGTGATATAGAATCTCAATCAATCAACAACGAATCCCTGTCAATCGGAATCAGGGCAAAGCAATACGAAAATGTTACTTCTGATACGTCTTATACCCTAAAAGCAATACAGGGCGGACAAACGTACACGAAATCCGTATCAGCACAATTTAAGGTGAGGAAATATTATGGAGTATCCTCCCATGAGTCGCTTACTAATGATCAGATCCTGGCCTTGTCTTCCACCTGGGCGCAACGTTCTCAAGGCTCAACCGTGTTTGATTGCACCGCAGGCAAATATCCCTATTACATTATTCCTACCTCCATGGTATCCGGTATTCAATTCTGGATCGGCGGTTTGCGTAATACCGATTTGGTGGAAGAAGTAAGAGACGTGACCAACTCCTACGGTTATACAGAGAGTTATACACTATTCAGGTTAAACAGCATCCAGACGGGTGTACTCAATATCGAAGTGAAATGAGCGAATTGAAAGGAACAAACATAGCAGCACCGGTCGTTCCGTTTACCGGCAACGACACCTATCCTACCCATTACAGTCTGTACGGTAAAGGCGGGCATAAAGAGGTGGCTACCATCGACGAAAGAAACTCCATCCCCGCAGACAGACTGACGGAAGGAACGATCGTGTATGTGGCTGAAACGGATAAGGAGTATCAATATAAGAATGGTGAATTTGTCGCTTACAAAGGAGACAAGGGTGACAAAGGGGATGCCCTTGAATTCCGTATACTCGGCAGTTATGTGAATCTCGGGCAATTGGTATCCGCCTACCCGGACGGTCCCTTGGAAAACGGGCTGTTCAAAGTCGGCGATTTACTGTACGCATGGACCGGATCGGCTTATGAGATATTAAATTTGGATGTTTTCCAGACTTTCAGCCTTGAGCAATTTATTGAGGTTAATCCTGTGGGAAGTGATATAACCGTTGATTTCAGTAAAACCCCTTACGCAAAAGTCTCACTGTCCGGTGGCAACAGGATTCACAACCTTTCCATAGTCAACACTAAAGAGGGTGTTTGCGGAAAGATTCTCGTGTTCCAGAGCGGTTTCAAACAGGTTTCCGTAGCTGAAAATATAAAAGGCACCGTGGATCTTCCTTTAAATGCAAATACGATCGCCCTGCTGACTTACAACCGGATCGGAGATACAATTTATATGCATAGCAATACGGTATTGGGTGACGTGCAGTTCCCTACGCCGCAACGCATTTCGGATTTTAGCATAACCTATTACGACAACAGCGTATGTGCGATGACCTGGACCGCTCCCTATGCGAATAATATCTATGACAGTGCAACAGAATATGACATGCGCTATGCCAATTCCGAGGTGGATGCTGATGACCCGTCGGTATGGAATGGCATGCGTCAAGTCAATTCCGTGCCTCTTCCCGCCTCTCCCGGCGCACTCCAGCGTATGACTGTCACCGGCCTTGATTCCAACCGCGAATATTATATATACATCAAGTCCGTCAAATTGAACTATGGCGTTAAATACACTTCATTGGCAAGTGCTCCCATCTACTGTAAGACCAAGGGCGGCATGAGTGACGAAGGCGGTTATTACCGTATTGACCTCCGCCCGGACATGCTGTATCCGTCAAAGCGCAATGTGAAGATGGTGGACGGTGTCACATGCAGTCTTGATGGTGCCATTGACGAGCAGGAAAAAGATGTATATCTTGCTGATGGATATCTTGATACGTCTAACAGGACGTATGAAACCGGTTGGGAACCGCGTCTATCGGATACCGACAACCCTTACGAACTGACCATCGATCTTCATTCCCGGCATGTATTGGACAAGTTATACCTGTATTGCCGCACAAAAAACCTCTACCGTCTCTTCATTTCAACTGACATCGGTTTCGCCCGGGAATACATAACCACTCCCGAGGTCGTCTACAACGGCTTTTCCGTTATTGACTTGAAAGGGAAGACGGCAAGATTCATCTACCTCCAGTTTGACAATGACATTTTCTCCATACAGGAGAACGTTGCAGACGGTGAAGAAGTATATCCGACGTTCAACCAGTCCAACTCCGTCTCCGGCATCCATTGCCTGCGGCTTTACGGCCGTCAGACCAGCGACAAGCCTGCGTTCATCCTTCCTCCCGCCCGTCTGGCCGTTCCGGACCGGACGATGGACGAGTTCTTCTGTACGAACGGACACTTCTACCAGCAGGGTCGCATCCACTCCAAATGTTCCGGCAGTCATGTACGGCTTTACGGCGCATTCGGACATTTCGGTCCTTCTCCTTCCGATACGGATTATACCCGTATTGCGGACTATTGCGTGCGTCCTAACAGGATTCCGTGGGTTTTTGGCCATAACGGTCTGGAAATCTATTTAAAAGAAACTTTTGAAAAGACCTACCGTCCTTATGGTTTGTCTCCTCTAATCACCGGTACAAGTATAATAGACTATTGTCGATGGCCGGGCTATACGGAAGGCAAGAAACAGAACAAGCAGATAGATAATTACTGGTTGCCGGACAAATGGATACCATTGCCCAGCAAAGGCATCCGTGGGTATGAGAAATACCTGTCGGAAACTACCAATCCGGAGAATTACAAGACACTAGCAAAGACATGCCACCATCTGGCCGCCATTTACGGTAATACGGCTGTATCTCCGGACATGCTCGACCTGTATCCGGCCGATGAAAGCAAGGACAGCGGCTTGCACCTGCTTTCCGGCATAGAGTTCGACAACGAGCCTGACAAGACGTGGGAAGGATGGATGGGGTACATGCAACCCGAAGAACTTGCCGCCCAGTTGAGTGCTGTATATGACGGGCATAACGGCATACTGTCTGATGAGGACGGAAACGCGTCAAAATACGGAATACGGAGTTTCAACAGCGATTGTCTGGTTATCATGCCCGGCATGGCGGGTATCAATACCGGATATATACGTGCCGCATACGAATGGTGCAAGGCGCACCGCCGGGACGGAAAGTTTCCTGCGGACGTTCTTAACTTCCATTCCTACTTTTCCAACATAGGCAATCAGGCCGGTGATAACACGATTCCCGTGCAATATGCCGTCACTTTTGAAGAAGCCCTCAAGGGAGAGGCGTCGGAGTTCTACAAGATAACGGACTTTCGCAACAGGTATCTTAACGATAAGGAGATATGGATAACCGAGTTCGGGTATGGTGAGGCCGGAGGCCGGAATACTCAGAGCAAGTATCAATGCTACACCCAGCCCGGCCGGCAAGTCGGCGGCCTTACAGTACCCGACCGGCACCGTTCGGACGTAAAGGGTGCCTGGACGCTGCGTGCGGTATTGGGCATGCTTGAACTCGGTGTCTCACTTGTGAATTATTATTCAACCGAAATGGAAGGCAGCTATTTCGGCGCTGGAAACTGGGACAGCGGTGCCGGTTATGAAATGTTTCACTGGAACGATTGCACGGACCTGACTCCGGGTGCCAAGGCCGAGGCGATAAAGAGATACGAGCATGGCTATGCCCGTGGAGGATTCTCCGTTACCGGACTGTTCGGCCCGTTGTTGGGTTGTGGCGGTTTTCCTATCAGCCGGGCCTATTGGTGGATTGCAACTTTCCGCACAAGATTGAAAGGCTATGTCTACACCGGACGTAAATATTTAGCGGATTCACGCATTTGCGTGGCCTGTTTCCGTAAGAAAAATGAAGATAAAGGAGCTTACGTGGTATGGATGAACACGGATGAAAACAATGGGATCTCCGATGCTGAGATACCGTTGCCCGACAATATTTCCTCTTTTATCAAAGTGGAGACATGGATACCGGAACTTCGCAGTCCGGAAAAGCTTCCGTCGAATATCGAATACGACCAGCCCCGTACGCAGTTGCCGACATCAAGATATGAAAAGTATATCGGTGGGCAGTGGGTCATTCAAAATAAAAAACCTGATAATAAGGTGTATGAATCCTTTTCACAGTTACCGGCAGATTATCCGGAAAATCCGCAGGAAGGAGATACGGTAACCGTTATCCCTTCTCATGAGGAGAATCCCTATTTCCCGATAGTCGGTCCCGTCGGTGGAAAATACAGCACGCATGGAAATAATCCCGGTGCCAACCAGTACGAACATATAGATCCCAATGATCCTGTCAAGGATGACGGCACTCCGAAATGGTCGGTTTCCGTAAATAATTATCTTGCCTGGCGCCAGGTACATGCCGTATGCGACTATATTGACTACACAGAGGACGGACAGCACGGCATCCGTGGAGACGAGACGTTTATGGAGGCGTTAAGAGGAAAAATTGTTGATAATGTGACTGAATTCCCTGTGTACTATTTCTTCGACGCGGTTCCCGACCCTGATTTTAAGAGCGCAGTAACAGACCTAACCGGAACTCCCGTCAACAGCAGTTCTGTGAAATTGTACTGGAATAACCATAATCCGAAAGATACCGGATATGAGATATTCATGAGTGACATGCCCGAGAGCGGGTATACGCTCTTCAAGGAGATGGTCGCCGGAGTCGAAAACAGCATTCAGATAGCCGGATTGAATGAGAATACAACTTATTATTTCAAGGTCCGTGCCAAATGCGGTACGAAATGCGGAGAGTTGAGCGAATACACGAGTGTGAAAACTTTCAGCGAGCTTCCCGCACCGGAAAACCTGCGCGTGTCAGGCCGCACGGCGTCAAGTATAGTCCTGTCCTGGGACTACGTCTCCGGACAGGTTGCTGAATTCGTGTACTACGCTGTGTTTCGCGCCGATAGTAGCGGTACGTTTACATTGGTCGGGAAAGTGGAAGATAAGTCTGTCCTTTCCTATACGGATGTCGGGCTGTCCGTTGGCACCGCTTACAAATACAGGATTCGGGCGGTTGGTCTGAACGGACAGAGCATGTATACATCCGAGATAGATACGCGTACTTTGCTTGCGGAAGAATGTTCGCCGGCATTACAACGTGCCATGACGGACAAACTGGGCAGCAAGATCGTATTGACATTTGATCTTCCGATCGGTGCCATAGGCGAGGATGCAAAAGACAGGTTCACATTATCCGAGGACGGAAACCTGAGGCTGGTCAATTATGTATCCCGCGATGAATCGGATACAAAAAAACTATTTTTATCTGTCAGCCAGGACTCCTTAAGGGATTACGACCAGGGAAGTGACATCCGGCTGGATTACGCCGGTGGGAGTATCGTGTCGGAATATGGTGTGACGCTTGACGGATTTACAAATGTCAAAGTCATCAACGTCATCGGTAACTATACCAATATCGAGGCAACCTACAAGTTGAATTTCTGTTCGGCTGAAGCCTCTCTTCCGGAAAGTGCCGAATGGAACAATATTGTCGGAAATCCTGAGTCGGATGCTATCTCTGTCAATTTGACGGATATTTACGGACGTCCTTCGGATATTTTCGTTTCTCCAGTACAGGAGAAACCTAAATACTCCTGGGCCTCTCCTGAAGACAGCGGGTATTGTGAGATAGACGGCATCGAAACAGCAGTATACAAATATGTCTGGCGCGGTCCTTCCTACAAGAGTGACATTACCGAAAAAATTGTCGCAAGATTGCGCCTGTCTGGATTGAACAACGAGCACCGTTATACTATTAACCATTTCGGGGCAAGAAGATATGGTTCTGATACCCTTGTGAAAATGAAAGTGAATGATACTTATGCAGGACCGCTGGCACAGTACGGGAACAAGACCTCATTCCTTACGATAGAGGATTGTAAGCCAATTGACGGTACACTGAATATAGATATCATCAACGCTGTTGATGAGGGGGATACATCAAAGGGCTACCCGTTGACCGCTTTCATGGTTATTGAAGAGTTTAAATCCGGAAGTGAGCCGGAAAACAAAAATGTCTGGTTACGGGATGCTGCGATAATCGAGGACGATGGGGACGGTATTGTCAAATTTCAGGACTTGACCGTACACCTCAACTGTATCGGCACGGCAACTGCCTACCGTATCTCCGAATGGGAGGATGTAACCGGCGCATCATGGAGTGATATCGTAGAGGGCATCATGGACGTACCGTACAGGTTAAGCGAAGGTTATGGTGAGAAAACCTTGTATGTACAGGTGAAAAACAACTATTCGGAATCTAATGTGCGCAGGATCGGCGTTAATTTTAAAGATCCGTACGTCCCGCTTGTGCTCCGTAATGCTTATATAAACAATGACGATGCAAGCACATATAGTCCCGAAGTGCTTGTCATGGCAGATAAGGAGGGAATACCTACGCACTACCGTATTGGCGAGAATGCCGATTTGTCGTTACTGGAGTGGGTGGTATGGCCTGATCCCAAGTCTTCTGTCATTCCTTTCACCTTGTCTCCCGAAGGCGGACAAAAGACAGTATACCTGCAGCTCAAGGACAACATTACCGAGTCCGCCATAAAAGTGGACATGATCAATTATATCGTCTTGAATTACGAAGAAGTGACACTGGATCTGGCATTGCCGCAGGGGGTTGACACTGCCGGAATCAGCCTTTCCTTTGCGCCACTGAAATATAATAAAGAATTCGCATACGGTGTAACCTCCGACGACACGTACCTTTCAGCCTGGAACGTCCTGTTCAAATACTTCAATGGAATGTGGATCGATGATGCCATTCATTTTCATAAGTATGCGGCAGACGGTACTATAAACAAGCGTACGACGGGTTCATATGCCCCTCGCGCCCTGACTTATACGGATGGGTTCGGAACGAGAAGACGTTTTTGCGTCAATACGGCAAACGATGTATGCCCGCCCAGACTGATTCGTCCGGACAATGCAGGAGGCCCGCAGTATCCTTATCTCCTTTGGCCGGAGATTGAAGAAATGCTTGAATTCGACGGGGGCTTTTCATTGCATGACGTATGGGACCCTGCCATGTCGGATTATGGGGGAACCGTTGAAAATATAGTAAACGGTATCAATTTCTATAATGATTACCTGAAGAATAAGTTCGGACGCAAGGCGATGGTCATGACAGAACCTAATGGGGATGCAAAGTATACTACCGCCGCGCAATTGGTATCTGATATCCGCATGATCACCAGACAACACAACACAAATCTCGGATATGTATTTGTGAGTCTGAAAGACGAATCACTGAATACAGACAAACTAAAGGTTGCCCGCATGTTCAATGAATCTCCGGCGGACGGATTGAATACTTACAAACAGGACTTTCTTAAGGATTTTCCGGGGAACGGCATGTATGGAGAGTTTGGCTGTCACGGGGTAGACAAAAACAAGAATGCCGACAAAAAAATCTGGCCCGCCGTATCGGGATTCTTCGACTGGTTGTGTGACACGTACGGGGAACCCGGAAACGATACGGTCTGGTTCGCTACGAATGAAGAGGTTATACAGTATAAGTCATTGTGCCGGATGAGCGTAATCGAACATAGCGTATCCGATGACGTGTTGCATATAACGCTGAAGGTGCCCGTATTAGAAAATTTCAACTGGAGGGAACTGACATTGCTGGCTGGCGGAATCGGTTCCGGTACTGTAACAGAGAGCAGTAATGTGAAGGGCCTCAGTTACGGACTGAAAGGAGATTATTTCATGATCAATGTAAATCTTGATGCCACGCTGGAAACACGTGCGGAGAAATACACCGCCGCGTTTGAAAAATCGTATGACAATGAGGATAAGGATGCTGCCGGGTATTTTATCCAGCGCCTAAAACCGTCTTTGCAAACGGCTTATTCGGATCGGATAGAAGCCGTTACCAGACCGCCGGTATTGGTAAGCTTTAACCTGACAAAAGCCGTTACGGAATATCTTAATGTTCCTTTTGAATTCGAAGCCTCAAACTATACCTTGTACATGATATCGGAAAATTCGGATTTTAAGGATGCCGAATGGACCGGGAATGTATACCATATGTTCACAATCCTCAATGCCGAAGGTCTGCATACTATTTATTTCAAAGTGAAAAATCAGTTCGGAGAGTCGGAAGTGATGAGTGACACGGTTACCTATGAACCTCCGGCATTCGCATTAAGATCCATCTCGATCAATGATGGAGCTGCTGTTGCAAGTGGCAGGGAAGTCTTCGTTTCATTCAATGTGGCAGGGTTGGAGAGTCCGACCCACTGCATGTTGTCAGAGACGCCGGACTTTACAGGCATTGAATGGGTGAAATACAGTGCATCCGTACCTTTTGTCTTGACAGAGGGAGACGGCATGAAGACCGTATATGCGAAAGTGAAGACCGTAACGGAGGTAAGTGGCGTGGTATCAGCTACGATAGAATTGAAAGTTGTAGCAAAGAAAGTTGTGATGTCGCTGTTGTGGCTGACTGGGGCGAATAACAGTGAACAGGTCAATGTTGGGGATATAGTGGTAAATCGTGTGAAGCCGATACGGAATTACGACATCGCTCTTTCATATAATGACGGAACGCAAAGTGACATCCAATTTTATGATACCGCAGCTATTGACGGATCGACCGGAGTACAAACGGAAGCGGAAATGCCTGTTGAACCTGCCGTATACACAGGAGTATATACCTACGAATTAGTCAAAGCCTGCTCATATTACAACGTATATAACCAGCCGGAGACGATCGTGCCGCACAGGATCATCTTCAAGGCACCGGAGGGAACGTACAAGGTACGCATACTGGGTTCTACAAAAAATGCTAATGGAGCGAGTACTGATAATAAGTATTATGAATGTAATGGAATTCAAGCACAGCCATCTTTTTCGTTGGTGAACAATTTTACGGATTTTGTGGAACTGGATAATGTGGTTCCCGATGATTCCGGATACCTCATCGTGAAATGGTGGGGAAATCCGACGCGAGGCTCAATGACTTGTGTGAATCTGATAGAAATTATAAAGAAGGAGTAAAAAAAATAAATGGCTGTCGAATCATTTTATATCCAACAGCCATTTAAAGTGGTATTAAATCACATTTTGTTTTGTATTTATATTTGTTAATGCAGAACATTTTGTTTTACCGATTATAAACAGAATGAAATAATAGAATTATGGCAATATTAAGTAACGGTAAGTTTTACGGCTTTCTCTGCTCGGTGAAAGAGACAGGACAAAAATTGGCGAATGGAGTAAAAGAGTATGTGGAAGATTTCGTGTCCGGCTTTGCCGGGCATGGTTGGAAACTCTGGGAGTACATGACCGGTAAATGGAAACTTGAAATAGATACAATCGTGGTTCGCGAGACTATGCTTGTTTTTGAAATGCTGATAAGTAAGATACGTGCTATCATTGGTGCACAAACAATAAGTCAAGGGCATGGAAAAGTAAAGTCCGCTCGTATTTCTGACGATGGTACAGAATACCTCATAGTGTTGGAGGATGAGGATATGAGTATCGTAGCACATGACTTTGTGCGTTGTCAGACATTTACGGGCAATCAGATAAAGCTATATCATGTGGAAGTAGCTTCCGTAGATGTAGAAACGAAGACGTTGCATGTTCCTTTGTCAGAGTTTGAACAGGATGAATCCGGAAATGTCCTTTATCCGCCTGCGTCCGGTGATGAACTCATTCAATTCGGTAACTCGCAGAATAAAGCTCGCCAATCTGCTATTTACTTGCATGCGGACGAAACGGGACAGCCGGCTATTGATGTGATGTTCGATCTTGATTCAAAAAACTGGGAGGGTAAGGTAAAGATTCGGTTAGGTGGTGGAATACCCGGAACGGATTGCAAGGGATTTTATGTTGAGAATGGTATGATAAAGGGTGTTGATAGCACCGGGCATGTCACTTATTGTATCTATCCGGATGGTTCCGCTGAATTTGGAGATGGTTCCGCCGCTTTCCGCAAAAACAGATCCGGATTCATAGCCGGAGGAGCTATATCCTGGCAATGGGATGAAGTAAAGCAAAAGTATGTATGTACGATGCAGGATGTGGTTCTGACTTGGGACAACCTTTCGGAAGATGCAAAAGAAAATCTGAAAGGGGAGCCTGGGAAAGATGGACAAGATGGCAAAAATGGAGATCATGGGAGTGATGGATTAAATGGTGCAGACGGTGTAGACGGTAAGGATGGAGTTAGCCTTGTGTATAAGGGTGAACTGTCTTCTCATCCATCTAATCCTCAAAATGGCTGGTACTACCGTAACACTCCGGATAAGAAAAGCTACGTCTATCAAGATGGCGCATGGTATGTTATGACAGTGGACGGTAATGACGGCAAGGATGGGTTAGACGGTATCAACGGTTCTGACGGTAAGGACGGGCTTGATATAGTTTGGAAAGGAGACTCTTCAACTCCTCCTACGGCTCCTCAAAAGAACTGGGTATATCGTGATACGGATAACGGGCGGGTATATATATATAATGGTACGGCATGGGAACTGATGGTTGCTGATGGTAATGACGGCACAGACGGTACCGAAGGTACAGACGGCCTTTCAGTTTTTATAACCTATAACGATGACCCGGACGAAGTGGATCCGCCTACTGGAGATGGGACAACTGGCGGGTGGCATACTGATACTACAAGTGGAGTCGTTTGGATGAGCCAGAAAGTAGCTGAACACGCTTCCTTGGGTACTTGGGGGAATCCGATACGGATAAAAGGAGAGAATGCTGTTTTTTATTTAATTGAATTTGAAGAGGATGGAAATGGGGTTCAAACAATTTCGGCAATGGCAGATGGAGTACCTAAAGGAGAGTCATTAACTGCTTCTCTTTATAAAATAACTTCTGGGAAGAAAGAATTATGTGGTGCCAGAAGATTTACAATTTCAGCAGGTAGTCAAATTTGGGAAGTAATTCCTCCAATGGGGGGAGGCCCGTTTCATACGATTTCTATTAATTACGGGGACTCGTCTGTACAATCTTATACAGTAACTGCATATGGTGATGCAAATACAGTTATTGCTCTGGCAACCATACATAAAGTTTTAGATGGACGACAGGGAGAACAAGGTAATCCTGGCACTGATGCTAATTTACTTCCATGGATAGAAAAATGGAATGGTTATGCAACTGAATTAGGCGGTGATTATATCGTTACTCCGAAGATGTTTTCAGGCACTAAAACAATTGATGCAGAAGGGAATGTATTACTGACTGGTATCGCGCAGGGAAAGGAGTGTATCACGATTGATGGGGTAAAGCGTACTGGAATTTTTGCGTTGGTGGATAATGAAATCGTATTTGAACTTGATCCTATAAATAAGAAGTATGCGTTTAAAGGACGCGTAGAAGCATATAGTGGAATATTTTCCGGGTATATACAAACCCCATTTATTGAGTTAACCGACTCTGATGCTATATATTCTAATGGACATCATATCGAGACTGAGGTGGAGAATAAGTATATACCAGGATACTTAATAAATAACGATCTGAATATTGCATCCGGAAATTTGCAAGATCATGTAATATTGAGTCATGATAAAAAGTATATCGGTTCTCGTGTTAATATATGTAATTACGTACTTCCTCCTTACACAAGACTTACTGCAATGCATGCAATTACCGTTTTTTCAGATAAGTTTCCATTTGGCTTTTACGGTGGGTATACGCCGGCTGAAAATACAGAGGCAGTATATGAAATAAGCGTTATTGGTGGGATTCTGTCTTTTGTCGGTGTTCCGCGTAGGGACTTTTATACAGGAGAAGTTTTAGGTACTACATGGATATGTCAGAAATAAAAACCGCCCTACTTTCCCAAGCAGGGCGGATACAGACAATAATTGCTAGTAATAGCAATGACAAACGATGCAAAGATAGTATTAATAATTCAATAAATAGAAATGGAAGATGTAATTTACAAATTTATTCATGATCACTTGTATATGCACGTGATTCTCATTGTATTGGCTTTTGCCGGAACCTTAACGGCAATGGGAATAGATCTTATTTTTGGAGTAAAAAAAGCGAAGGAGCGACAAGAAGCAAGAACTTCAACTGGTTATAAAAAGACAAGTGTTAAAGCACAGAAGTACTTCTCTCCAATGCTCTGTTTGACAGTCATAGACGTAATGTCCAGCATTGTCATTCCTATTCCTGCGTTCACAATGATGTGGGCAGCATACTGTATCTTTTGCGAATTCAAATCTGTTCGTGAAAAGAGCTGGGAGAAAGCTGAAATATTAAAGGCACAGAAAACAATGAGCGTTGTGATAGAGAATAAAGAGGACATAGCGAAGTTGGTTAGCGAGTTCTTGTTTAATAACAAAGAAAAAGATGAGGAAAAGGAGGAAAAGAAATGAAAACAATTGATTCAATCATTATCCATTGCTCGGCCACACGTGCCGGGCAGGATCTACGTGCAAAAGACATTGATCGTATGCATA
>ERZ838577.1024-NODE-1024-length-39913-cov-33.820914_pt1 | contig 39913 bp, 31 predicted proteins | sample MGYA00519682_ERZ838577 | MGnify/ENA primary metagenome ERZ838577 (study PRJEB31850, sample SAMEA3708838) | human gut metagenome | biome: human gut; feature: human-associated habitat; material: faeces | place: China | collected 2014 ...
ATTCCTTCCACTGGTCGGCCATCACGCCGCCTGCCGCGCCCGCGATCGCTTTGATGAGTCCCATACGATAAAGCTCCCTTCTGTTTCTTTCAGCCGGTTTTGCTTGTATTTGCTTGCGATGCATCCAGTTTATCAGAAAATAGACAAAAACGCAATGACCTTTTGCGCTTTCCTGCACGCTTTCATCATCCGGTAGCACAAAAGAAGGCTATGGCAGCACCGCACAATTGCGTCTTCGCGCTTCGCCGGATCTTTTCCGCCAATTCTGTGGTTTGAAAAGCTTGAAATACATACAGTATTCCTGCGCTTTTCAAGCCTTGCCTTGACGAAAAATCTCTCGCCGAATCTGCTTGCCAAATTGCGCGGTGCCGCCCTATATTTTTGAATGTTGTTCAAAACGCCATATTGCAATTTCTTTACGGCGTGCTATAATTTGAGAACTGTTCAGGAAAGGAGCACTCCCTATGGCACGAAAGCAGATGATCGAGGGCGGCACGAAGAACCGCATCCGCGAGGTCGGAGGACGACAGATCTTTGAGCACGGCTACGACGGCACGAGCGTGCGCGGCATTATGCTGGAGGTCGGCGGCGAGGTCGGCTTGTTCTACTATTACTACAAGACGAAGGACGAGCTGTTCACCGATGTGCTCGACCACTTCTTCGAGCCCTACCGGAAGGACCTTGAGACGCTTGCCGCCGAGGCGAAGGAGAAGCCCTATCGGGCGCTGCTGCGCTTTTTCAGCTACATCAAGCGCGAGGTGCGCGCCTTCCGCGCGAAGTACGAGGGCAATATGCACCGCACGGTCCGCTGGGCCATTCGCGAGCAGACGCTCACGGTCATCGAGCCGTATATCGAGGACATCATCCGCACGCTCATGACCTGCGGCGCGAAGCCGACGATGGACCCGCACACCATGGCCATTTTCCTCGCGCACGGCCTGGGGAGCTGCATCCTGCACGAGGACGCCGACTGGGTGGACGAGGCGACGGACAATATGCGTCGCACGGTCAACCTCATCATGGGGCTCAGCGAGGAGGAGTCCCGCAAAATGTTTGAAGATGCGGATGGGAAAGCAAATGCTCCCGCCGCGGTGGAAGGAGAAAAGGAAAATGAAATGTAAGAAGCTCGTATCCCTGTTCCTCAGCTTGCTGCTGGCGACGGCGCTCGCCGTGCCGGCCTGCGCCGCGTTCGAGGACGTTTTTGCCGACGGCTCCGCCGACGGTACGCGCGACGGCTCGCTGTTTCTTTCGGGAGAGACCGTGCGGAGCAGTGCCGCGGTGAACGGCGTCCTGCTCGCCGCGGGCAGGACCGTCGGCGTGAACGGTACAGGAGCGTATGTCATGGCCGCTGGCTATGAGGTGACGCTCGGCGGCACGGCGGAGAACGACGCGTTCCTCGCGGGCTACAGCATCGGCGTGAACGGCGCGGCGCAGCGCGACGTATTCGCCGCAGGTCAGAGCATCACGGTGGACGGCACGGTGGGGCGCGACCTCTACGCCGCCGCCAACACCGTTACCATCACCGGCTCCGTCGGCGGCGACGTGTACATCAGCGCCGAGAACGTCGTCATCGGCGACGGCGCCAAGATCGGCGGGCGGCTGCACTGCAATGCAAGCGCCCTGCGCTCCGTGCCCGACGGCATCGCGGACAGCGCCGAGCTTTACGACGAGCCGGAAAGCGGCGACGTGGGCGTGAGCATTACGATCCCCGACGACGAACCGGGCATCGGCAGCATCGTGCTGCGTAAGGCGCTGAGCTTTGCGGGTGTGCTGCTGCTCGCCTTTGTCCTGCTGTGGCTCACGCCGCTGTGGGAGACGGTGGATCGGAAGTATTACGGCGCGCCGTTCGGCCGGTATGCCAAGGCGTTCGGCATCGGCTTCGCGGTGCTCGCGGGCGTGCCGCTCGCGGCGATCCTGCTGTTTATCTCGAATGTCGGCGTGCGCCTTGCGCTGATCGTGCTGTTTCTGTACGCTGCGGTGCTCATCGCTTCCCCCGTGTTCCTTGGCTTTTTCCTCGGCGCGCTGCTCTGGCGCGGGGCGATGAAGAAGGCTCCCTGCTACTATGCGGAGCTGGCCATCGGCATCCTCGTTTGGCGCGTCGCGGCCAGTGTGCCCGGTCTGTCCTTTGCGGTGGGTCTCGTCTCCGTGCCGCTCGGCCTCGGGGTTGTGACGCTCCTGCTCGGCAAGGGCGCGGCGAAGCTGTCGCCCAAGGCGGAGACGGCTTGCGAGGAGTGCGCGGCGTCCGACCCCGCAGCGCTGCCGGAGGACAGCGACAGCGCGGAGCAATAAACTCATATCGCACAGCGAAAAGAGACCGCTCGGGCGGTCTCTTTTTTGATGGGAACATAATTTTTCATTATGTCTACTTGCAATGCGGCGGCGATTCCTGTAAAATGATGTCGAAAACTTTTCCGACCTCGGAGGCTGCCATGAAGAAACGAACCTTATTTTTGAGCTGTTTGCTCGCGCTCGTGCTGAGCACCGCCGCGCTCGCCGCAGACTACACCGACGTTCCCGCCGACTCGTGGGCGAGGGAGAGCATCGACAAGGCCGCAGAGTACGGTCTGATGAACGGCGTGGGGGAGGGGCGCTTCGGCCTCGGAGAGACCATCTCGCGCGAGCAGTTCATCACCATTCTGGTGCGGATGTTCGGCTGGGAGAACGTGAGCGGCGAGGACGCCGCCGTCGACATCGCGGATTCGTGGGCGCGGGAGTTTGTCAACACCGCTGCCGCCAACGGCGTCATTGACACGGGCGGAAAATTCCGCCCGAGGGACGCCATCACGCGCCGCGAGATGGCCGTGATGCTTGTGCGCGCGCTCGGCCTCGGCGAGCTTGCCAAGGCGGACGCGGACGCGGCGCTGCCCTTCGCCGATGTGACCGCCCAGCGCGGCTACATTGCCATCGCCTACGAGATCGGCATGACCACCGGCACGACCGAGACGACCTTCGAGTCGGACGGCACCGCCGCGCGCGAGCAGGCGGCCGCCATGCTCGTGCGTGTCTACGAAAAGTACCACGCGCCGACGACGTGGAAGCACGCCTTCTACGCGCTCTCGTCCTACTCGCAGCTCGAGCAGGCCAAGCAGTTCGACGCCGTCAGCTTCGGCTGGAGCCACATGACCTACTCCGCTGAGGAAGGCGCGAAGCTCTCGACCGTGAAGGACGACAGCTCAGGCTTCTACATCCCCGCCGGCTATGCCGATGTGGTTCCCGCGCTGCGCGAGGCGGGCGTGGAGCTCAAGCTCAACGTCTTCATGGCGAACGCGCCGCTCCGCACGATGCTCGCCGACGAGTCCTCCCGCGCGGCGGCGGTCACGGAGATCATGGCGGAGCTGGGGCGCGTGTATCCCGACCTCGGCTACAATCCCTACAGCGGCGTGACCATCGACTTCGAGGGTTTGCGCGCTTCCGATAAGGAAAACTTCAACGCCTTTCTCGCGGAGCTTTCCGCCGCGCTGCACGCCGAGGACAAGACGCTTTACGCCGCCGTCATGCCCGCCGTCTACGGCGACGCCTACTTCGACGGCTACGATTTCAAGACGCTCGGCACGCTCTGCGACCGCGTGATCCTCATGGCGCACGACTACGCGGCGAGCGACCTCACCGGCTTCCTCGGCTCGCGCTATTACCGAAACCATCCCTGTGCGCCGCTCTACAAGGTCTACTACGCCGTGCGCACCGCGGCGCGTGAGATGGACGATCCCGCGAAGCTGACGCTTGCCGTCAGCATGGACGCCCGCGCGTGGCAGACGGATGCGGACGGTCTGCTGACCGCGGTCCGCTCCACGCACCCGCTGCAGACCACGGTTTACAAGCGTCTGTGCCAGAGCGACACCGTGATGGGCTGGTCCGACACGGCCCGCTCTCCGTGGTGCACCTACACCACGGAGAGCGGACAGCATATCTTCCTCTGGTACGAGGACGCGCGCAGCACCGCCGAGAAGCTCTCCTGCGCCAAGCTCGTGGGTGTGACCTCGGTCTCCGTCTGGCGGCTCGGTCTCATTCCCGATTATGCGGACGAGGGCCTGCACTACGATGTGATGAGCGTTCTGTAAGCAATGAAAAGCGCAAAAAAGAAGAGCTGCGAAAGCAGCTCTTCTTTTTGGTTTTCAAAGCGGTTCGGCTTAGAAAATGCCCTGAGCCATCATGGCGTCGGCAACCTTCTGGAAGCCAGCAATGTTGGCGCCAGCGACCAGGTTGTAGCCCAGGCCGTAACGCTCGGCAGCCTCAACGGAAGCATCGTAGATGTTCTTCATGATGGCTTCCATCTTGGCGTCGACTTCCTCAGCGGTCCAGTAGATACGCTGAGCGTTCTGAGCCATTTCGAGCTCGGAGACGGAAACGCCGCAGGCGTTAACAGCCTTGGAAGGAGCGACGGTGAGGTGCTTCTGGCTCATCAGGAAGGCCAGAGCATCGTTGGTGGTGGGCATGTTGCCGACTTCGATGTAGTAAGGAACACCGGACTCGGCGATCTTCTTGGCCCACTCCATGTTGACATCGTTCTGGGTAGCGGCGGGCATGTAAACGTCAACGTCCTTGACGCCCCAGCACTTCTGACCCTCGACGAACTCAACACCGAACTTATCGGCATAGGGCTTGCAGTGCATAGGATCCTTAGCACGCATCTCGAGGATGAAGTTGAGCTTCTCTTCGCCGCAGACGCCATCCGGATCGTGGATGTAGCCATCGGGGCCGGCGAAATAGGTGACCTTGCCGCCGAGCTCGTCGATCTTCTTCATGATGCCCCAGCCAACATTACCGTAGCCGGACATAGCGACGCGCAGGCCCTTGATGCTCTTGCCGTCGTGCTTGAGGACTTCGCGCAGATAATAGACAGCGCCGAAGCCGGTCGCCTCGGGACGGAGGATGGAGCCGCCGGTGCAGACAGCCTTGCCGGACATAGCGCCGAACTCGGCAGCGCCGACGATGCGGCGATACTGACCGTACAGATAACCGACCTCACGGCCGCCGACACCAACGTCACCGGCGGGGCAGTCGATGTCCTGACCGATGTGACGATGGAACTCGGTCATGAAGGCCTGGCAGAAGCGCATGACTTCGCCGTCGCTGCGGCCGATGGGGGAGAAGTCGGAGCCGCCCTTGGCGCCGCCGATGGGCAGGCAGGTCAGAGCATCTTTGAAGGTCTGCTCAAAGCCGAGGAACTTGATGATGGAGAGGTTGACGTTGGAAGCAAAGCGGAGGCCGCCCTTGTAGGGGCCAAGCGCCGCGTTGTACTGAACGCGGTAGCCGCGGTTGACGTGATACTTGAGCTGATCGTCCATCCAAACGACGCGGAACTCGATGGTGCGCTCGGGCTCGACCATACGCTCGAGCAGGCAGGCAGCCTCATACTCGGGGTGGGCATTGATGACGGGTTCGAGAGAGGTCAGGACCTCTTCGACGGTCTGCAGAAATTCGGGCTCATTCGCGTTCTTGGCTCTGGTCTCGTCCAGAACTCTCTGGATATAAGCATTCATGATAATAGCCTCCTCTAAATTTACTCGTTAAGAGCATTTCGATGGTGCTTCCATCTCGTCTGTTAGACTATCACAAAACAGGCGCTTTCTCAAGGGGGTACGTCCAAAATCGAAGCGTCCGGCTGTGAGAAATTTTTCCTTCCTTTTTGTGCAAAGCGCAGAAACAGAAATGAAAAAGTTTCGGAATTTTGATAATACCTATTAAAATTCCTGCAATTATTCCTTCATGTCATGCTTAACATCTGAATTTTTTCTGTCATGCTGCGGCGAAGCATGACAAAAGGCGATGGAAAATATCCATCGCCTTTTTGTATATTTGCATTGTTTATGCATCCACGCCGCCGGAGGGCTGCGCGTCGTCCGGCTCGGCGGGCGTGGAGACGGGCAGCAGCTCAAGGTCGCACGCCTCGATCCAGAATTCGCTGACATGACCGTCGTAGTACCAAACGCGCACGCGGTCGCCCACATTGAGCAGCGGCGCGTAGGGCACGTCCGCGGCGCTCATGCGGACGGTGAAGTCCGTCTCGCCTGTAAAGCGCAGGAAGTAGATGCTGTTGCCGTCAACGACGGCGGAGCGGATCTCGGCGATAACGCCCTCAAGCGAGCGGCGGTCGGTCTCGACCGGCTGGTCGATGCCGGTCTGATCGTCCGAGATCAGATTGCTCTGCCGGAGCATCTGACGGTAGTTCGACTCGCACTCGGCGACGGTCGCGCCGGTGGCGACGATCTGGTACTGGTTGACGTTGACCATGGCGTACATCTTCACGAGCTCGCTCGCGTCCTTGAGCGCCATGAAGTAGGTCGGCTGCTCGGCAACGTTCAGGAGCAGCGGGAAGGTCGCCGTGTAGCGCAGGTTCTGGACCTGGCCCTCGGCGCTGTCCATCGCGCTGTACTCGGTCGCGCCGGCGCAGGGGTAATACTTCGTTTCCTTGGTGCGCTGGTTGGAGAGCAGGAAGCCGACGTTGCTCTCGTCGCCGCCGACGCTCGTCACGCCCGTGTAGAGGTAGACGTCGTCGCCCTCAGCGATGTAGTTGTAGCCGTCGGTGGTGACGGTGACGTCGCGCTGGCCGAGGATGGAGTTGATAAAGCCGTTGTGGTACATACCGTAGTAGTCGTACTGCTCGATGATGAGCTCGGCGGAGTAGACGTGGTCGACCCACTCGGGCGGTTCGGTCAGGTACTCGCTCTCGCCGGTGACGGCGTTGACGAGCACCGCACCGTTGTTGTCCGTGCCGCCGAAAAGCCCGATGGTCTTTTCCTTCTTGGCGCAGACCCAGTAGGGCGTGCCGTCCTCGTCGATCTCAAAGACCGGCTCCTCGAACATGAAGGTCGGATATTGGAAGCGGAGGTGGCGGTAGAGGTTGCGGGAGAAGTGCTCGGCGGTGGTGTACTTCATGCCCTCGTCAAGGCGGACGACGTCCACGCTCTGATCGACCATGTCGATGATGAGGTAGGCGGGAAGACCGGCGGAGCGGTTGTTGAACCACTTGATGATGTCGCCGTAGCGCAGCGGGGTGACGCGCACGGGGCGGCCGTGGTAGTTGATCTGGGTGTAGTCCTCGGAGACCTCGAACTGGGAGACCATGTCGGAAAGCTCGCCGAGCTTGCGGTCGCCGAGCTTCTCGGCGCTGTCCTTATCGAGCATAGGAATGCGGTCGTAGGCGACCTCGGCGATCTCTGAGGAGAAGTCGCCGGACTGGACGGTGAGGAGCTTCTGGTAGCTGCCCGCGCGGAACACGACCCACGAGGCCACGCCGCCGACGACGGCAAGCGTGAGCAGTCCGGCGGCGAGAAAGAACGGGACGGTGCACTGCTTCTTCACAAAGGAAAAATAGCCCTTCGCGCCCTCACCCTGAAAGCCGGAGGTCAGCAGGGCGCAGCCGCAGTAGACCGCGCAGAGAAGCAGGACGAAGCCGTAGAACTCCTCGGCGTGGAGGTTGATGGCGGGCAGCTCGAGGTAGAAGTAGACCGCGCCGACGAGGAGGGTGACGAGGGTATTGATGGCGATGCGCTTGCCGGGGGTGCCGACGGCCTTGCGCGGCTTGCGCTCGCGCTTGGGCGCGGCGCTTCCCTCGCTGCCGCCGGCAGCGCTGTTCGCGCCGGAGAAATCAAAGCGGAAGCCGCCGGCGTCGGAGCCGGAAAATTTGATGCCCATAAATTTTTCCTTTCCTTTTGCACGAAGCCGTGCAACAAAATGAGGTTGTTCCACGTTATTATATCACGGCGCGAAGCAAAAACAAGCGGAACGGCGATTTGTTACGGAATTGTTCAAATTTTCCGGCGACGCGGCCTCAGACCCCTTCGCCCACGATGCGGCAGTAGGCGTTGGAGGTCAGGCGGCAGGCGGCGCAGTAGAGCACGGTGAACACGGCGCAGGCGCACGCCGTGACGCCGAGCACGAGCGGAAGGTTCTGAAGTCCGAAGAGCCGCAGAATGCGCCAGATCATCGGCTGGGCAAAGGCGAGATGGACGAAGGCGGCGAGCAGCGGCAGGAGGAACACCATGCGCAGCTGGGCGTTGACACTCGTGCGGATGTCGCGCTTTGTCATGCCGACGCGCTGCATGACGGCGAAGCGGGCGGCGTCCTCGTAGCCCTCGGAGAGCTGCTTGTAGTAGAGCATCAGGACGGAGGCGAGGAGGAACACCGTGCTGAGGACGAGGGCGAGGAAGAAGAGGCTGCCGTAGGTGGCGTAGAACTCCGCGCGCGCCTCGGCGGCGATCTCACGGCTCATCTCGGCGGAGAGGGTGCGGACGACGTCCTCCGCGCCGAAGTAGAGCCCCGCGGTGGAGCCGAGCATGACGAGGATCATGGTCGAGAGGATACAGATGACGGCAAGTCCCGCGCCGGAGCGCTTCATACGAAAGACGAGCGAGGAGAGCGCGACGAAGTTTTTCTTCTGGTAATAGAACCGGTCATTGCCTTGGAGCGTGCGGCAGAGGGTAACGCTGCCCGCGATGAAGAGAAGGAATGTCGCAAGGATGACCATGACGACGGCCACGAAGAAAACGAGCATCGCGGTGATCGGCTCGGTGATGGTGACAGCGAGGTAGTAGGCTCCGCCGAGAAGGCCCAGGCCGGGAAGGACGAGGAGCCATTGGGATCTCGGCGGACGCTCGCCGAGGCTGTCGCTGCGGAGAAGGCTGACCGCGGAGGCGCGGCGCACCTGCCGCCATGCGTTCAGGAGGAGAAGAAAGAAGATAAACGCATCGGTCAGGACGCAGAAGCGAACCGCGCCAAGATCCAGCAGCGGCAGAGCGGGCAGCTCCGTGCGGGCGAAATGCGAGAGCACGCGGGCGGAGAGCTGCGTGAGCAGCACGCCGAGGGCGAGTCCCGCGGTGAGGGAGACGAGCGCGGAGAAGGCGGTCTCCCAGAAAAGAAGCGAGGTGAGCGCGCCGCGGTCCATGCCGAGGACGCTCATGAGGCCGAGCTCCTTCTTGCGGCGGCGGATGAGGAAGGCGTTCGTGTAGAAAAAGAAGAGGAGGGCAAACACCGCCATCACCCACTTGCCGAGGGTCATCACGAGGCGGATCGCCGAGGTGCCCATGCCGTTTACGCCGCTGCCGACGGCGTAGAGCGCGGGGCTGTCGGCGAGGAAAGCGAGGTCGTAGACCACCGCCGTCATAAAGACGCAGGCGGCGAGGTAGGGGGCGTAAATGCGCCGGTCGCGGCGCATCCCGCTGAGCGCCAGACGGGGATAGAAGAACGCATTCATGCCGCGCCGCCCCCCGTCTGGGACGCGGTGAGCGCGTCGGCGATGCGGCGGTAGAAGGCGGTCTCCGTGTCCGTGCCGCGCGTGAGCTCCTGTGCGACGGCGCCGTCGCGCAGGAAGAGGACACGGCCCGCACAGCTGGCCGCGCGGACGGAGTGCGTGACCATGACGATGGTCTGCCCCGCGCCGTTGACCGTGCCGAAGAGACGGAGCAGCTCCTCGGTGGAGCCGGAGTCGAGCGCACCGGTCGGCTCGTCGGCAAAGAGCACCTGCGGGCGCGTGATGAGCGCGCGGGCCACGGCGGCGCGCTGCTTCTGGCCGCCGGAGACCTCGTAGGGGTACTTTTTGAGCAGGTCGGAAATGCCGAGCCGGTCGGCGAGCGGGATGAGGCGAGACTTCATCTCGCCGCGGCTCTTGCCCTGCAGGACGAGGGGGAGGAGAATGTTGTCCTCCAGAGAGAAGGTGTCGAGAAGGCTGAAGTCCTGAAAGACGAAGCCGAGGTGGTCACGGCGGAAGGCCGCCGCGCGCTCCTCGGGGATCTCGGCGAGGTTCTGCCCGCCGAGGAGGACCGTGCCGCCGGTGGGGCGGTCGAGCGCCGCGAGGAGGTTCAGAAGCGTGGTTTTGCCGCTGCCGCTCTCGCCCATGACGGCGACGTACTCGCCGCTCTCGACGGAGAAGGTGACACTTTTGAGCGCCTCGACCTTCGCGCCGCCGAAGCGGGTGGTGTAGGTCTTGGAGAGACCGCTGACTTCAAGAAGGGACATGGGGAAAACTCCTTTCCGATATTTCTGCCGCCATGATAGCAGGCGGAGCTTGTGTTTTTTCCGTGCTTTTTTCTTAAATTTTTCTTGATTTTGCGCGCAAAAAGCGGCCGAAAAAGCTTTTTTCGCTCTCCGGCCGCTTTTTCAGATGAGGTGGTTGTTTACTTTTTCCGCCGCAGGAGGGCAAGGCCCACCGCGAGCGTCAGAATGAGGACAAGAAATTTTTTCATGGGTCACTCCAGATTCAGCTTCCTCGTGAGGAAGAAATAGGTGACGAGGTAGAAAATGACGCAGACGATCAGCTCGCAGACAAGGGCGACGGCAAAGATGGCATTGCCTGCCTGCACGCCGGTGAGGCGCGACCACGCGGTGAAGCCGTCGCCGAAGAGATTTGCCAGAACCGCGATGGCCGCGAACTGCACGAGCTGGAAGAACCCGAGGACGGACACGGCGGTGAGGGCGCTCTTGTGCTTATTGAAGCTGAAGCCGACGGCGTACGCCGCGTAGACGATGAGGGAAACGGCGGTGACGCCGAGGACGCAGAACAGGAAGACCTCCAACGCGAAGAGCAGCGCCTGCCCCTGCATCGAGCTGTCCAGCTTGCGGAAGGAGAGGAAGAGGTCGGACGCGAACTGCGGGACCACCCGCCAATCACTGAAATCGAACGCGCCGATCATGCACAGCAGCACGACGGCGAGGAACGCCGCGGCGTACCAGACCGCCGAGACGATCAGCTTGGAGGCAAGGAGTTGGTGCATATTCACCGGCAGCGTCAGGGTGAGGTAGCCCTCGTCCTTGAGGAGATGGTCGCGGAAACGCACGGCGGAGAGCACCAGCGGCGCGAAGCACAGCGCCATGATACCGAAGACGAAGCCGATGGTGACGAGGACCGCCAGCAGGTTGAGCAGCCAGGGAGATTCATTTTGCAGCACGTTCTGCGAGGCGCGCATGGCAAGCGTCAGCGCGAGCATCCCCGCGAAGATGGGCCACATGATGCGGCTTGTGGCACGAAATTCGTGCCGGATGAGTTTGGTCAGCATTTGAACACCTCCCGGAAAAGCTCGTCGACGCTTTTGCCGGTTTCGCCGCGGATGGCGTCGACGGTGGTGTGCCGCTCGACGCGGCCGTTTTGCAGGAAGATCACCTCGTCGAGCACCTGCTCGACATCCGCGATGAGGTGGGTGGAGAGGACGACGGAGGCATCCTCGTTGTAGTTGCCGATGATGGTGCGGAGAATGTAGTCGCGGGTGGCGGGGTCGACGCCGCCGATCGGCTCGTCGAGCAGATACAGTTTCGCCGCGCGGGACATGACGAGGATGAGCTGGAGCTTTTCGCGCGTGCCCTTGGAGAGCGTTTTGACGCGCGCCGAAGCATCGAGGCCGAGGCGGGCGAGCATCTCCTGCGCCGCGTCGCGGCGGAAGTCGGCGTAGAAGTCGGCATAGTAGTCGACGGTCTGCGCGACGGTCATCCAGTCGGGCAGGGCGTTGCGGTCGGGGAGATAGGAGACGATGGCCTTCGTCTCCGGCGAGGGGGCTTTGCCGTCGATCAGAATTTCGCCGCTCGTGGGGGTGAGCAGGCCGTTGGCGAGCTTGATGAGGGTCGTTTTGCCGCTGCCGTTTGGGCCGAGCAGACCGACGATGCGGCCCGGCTCGATGGAAAGCTCCACGCCCTCGAGGGCGGACTTGCCACCGTAGCGCTTGGTGAGCGCCTTACATTCTAAAATATTCATGGTTCTTCCTCCTTTCGGCCTTGCAGCAGGGCGATGACCTCGTCTCTGCCGCAGCCGAGCTTTGCCATTTCGGAGAGAAAATTCTCCACACATTGATCCGCCAGACGGAGCTTCGCGTTTTCGATCATGGAAACATCTCCCGTCACGAAGCGGCCCGCGGTGCGCTGGGAAAAGACCAGCCCGTCGCGCTCAAGGTCGGCGAGCGCGCGCTGCACCGTGTTGGGATTGACGCCCGCCTCCACCGCGAGCTCGCGCACCGAGGGCAGGCGCTCGCCGGGACGGAATTCGCCCGCGACGATGGCCTGCGTCAGGCGCTGCGTGAGCTGGGCGTAGATAGGACTGTCATTGCGGAATTGCCACTCCATACGGTTCCTCCTTTTCTTGATGTATGATTGTATTAGGCAATTAGTACAATAATACATCGGGAGTGATTTGTCAAGAGGGTTGGAGAAAGTTTTTTGGGAAAACCGACCGTTGTCAAATATTTTTGATGGACAAAGCCCGCTCATTTCCCTATGATGAAGGCAGAAAGGACGGGATGCCTATGGAGATCGGAGCCAAGCTCAGGCAGGCGCGCATAGCGGCTGGGCTCACGCAGGAGCAGACGGCGGAGGCGCTGGGCGTGAGCCGCCAGAGCATATCAAACTGGGAGAATGAAAAGAACTATCCGGACATTGTGAGCGTGGTGCGGCTGAGCGACCTGTACGCGGTCAGTCTGGATGCATTGTTAAAGGAGGAAGCACCGATGTCAGATTATCTGGATTATCTGGAGGAGAGCACCAACACCGTGCGGAGCCGGAGGGAGCAATCTCTGCTGATCCTTCTGTGCGTATATCTGGGCATCTGGGCCGTTTCCGTGCTCTTTTTCTGGCTGCTCACCGGGCCAGACGACGCCATGGGCTACGGCATCGTATTTTTGTGGCTCGTGCTGCCGGTCGCCGCCTTTGTCATTTCACTGCTCATTGGCCGGGGCGGATACGGCGGAAGACAAGGCTGGCTGCTGCCGCTTGTATTCGGCACGATGCATATGCTCGCGGGGTACGCAACCTTCATGCTGGCCAACATGCTCTCCGTCGGCATCCTGCGTCTGCCGCAGCCGAGTCTGCTGCTGAAGGGAACGATCATCTCCGCCGCCGGTTTTTGGTTCGGAGCTCTGACGCGGAGACGGAGGAGGCAGCGCGGGGAGAGCGGCGAATAGGAGAGATCGGACAAAAGAAAAGCCGCCCGGGAGGGCGGCTTTTTGAGCGATACGTTTGAGCAATGCATTCAGGTGTTGTCGGGGGCGATGGGGCGGCGGACGAGCAGGGCGCGAAGCGCGTGCCAGTTGAAGGGATAAATGGGGTACATATAATGTCCGCCGGCGATGGGCCTGGTGGTGACGAGCAGGACAATAATGAGCAGCGTGCCGAGGGCGAGTCCGACCCAGCCGAGGGCGGCGGAGCTGACGAGCAGCACGAGGCGCAGGAGCTTGAAGGCGTAGCCGAGCTCATAGCTCGGCTGGGCGAAGTTCGCGATGGCAACGAACGCCATGTACGCCAGCACCTCCGGCACGAGCCAATGCGCCTGCACGGCGAAGTCGCCGAGCACGAGCGCGCCGATCATGGAAAACGAGTTGGAAAAGACGCTGGGGGTGTTGAGCGAGGCGAGCTTGAGGAGGTCGACGATGAACTCGGTCAGGAGAAGCTGGGCGAGGATGGGGACCTCGTACTTGCTCGTGACGGCGAGGAAGCCCAGCGTGCTGTTGGGAAGGTCAGGGTCCTGCACGAGCAGATACCACACGGGCGTGATGAAGAGCGTGAGCAGAAAGACGACCACGCGCAGGATGCGGAGGTACGAGCCGACGAGCGGCGGGAAATAGAAGTCGTTCGCCTCCTGCACGAAGTCAAAGAAGCGGGTGGGCAGGATCATGGCGGCGGGAGAGTTGTCCACGAGGACGATGATGCTGCCCTCCATGATGCTCGCGGTGGCGGCGTCGGGGCGCTCAGTATAGCGAACGCGTGGAAAAGGGTTGAACCATTGCCTCCGGTCCATCATGGATTCCGCGATGGACTCCTGCGACATGGAGATGGAGTTCGCGTCGATGGCGGCGAGCTTCGCGCGGACGCGCGCGAGGAGCGCGCGGTCCACCTTGTCCTCGAGATAGCAGAGGACGACGTCGGCGCGGGATTTCTCGGAAATATTGTGGCCCTCGAGCGTCAGCTGCGGCGTGCGGATGCGGCGGCGCAGGAGCGCCGCGTTCTGCACGAGGGTTTCGATGAAGCCGTCGTGCGCGCCGCGCAGCACCTTGCCCGAGGACGGCTCCTCCACGCCGCGGGAGGGGTAGCTCTTCGCGTCGATGAGGATACATTCGCCGTAGCCCTCGGCGAGGAGCAGCGTTTTGCCGAGGAACACGGCGGCGGCCGTCTGCCGGAGATCTGCTTCGGCGTTGACCTCGCTGAAGGTCACATAGCGGTCGATGAAGGTCTGCGCATCGGCGGCGTCGGCGGTGGAGGGCAGGGCGAGCCAGAAGCCGATCATGCGCTCGAGCACCGCGTCGTCGCCGTAGCCGTCCACGACATACAGACGGCAGCGGCGGCCGCCCGCGACGAGGTCGCGGGCGATCATGTCAAAGCAGCGCTCGACGCCCAGCAGGGCGTCGAGCGTGCGGACATCCTGTTCAAAGTGTCCCGTCAGGCGCTCCATGGGCGGCTTACCGTCCTTGTCTGTCAAGATAGTCCCAGACGTAGCTGGCGACCTCGTCGGGGGTGCGCAGGCTCTTGGCGCCGGAGACGAGACGCTGCTGCTCCTCGGGAGAGAGCCCGGCGTAGCAGCGGTTGGCGTTGACGTCGCCCGCGAGGAAGGATTTGAGCAGGGTGTAGCCCACGCGCTCATCGGAGCAAAATTCGGAATTGGTTCCCATCGTGAAGATCTCCATTCTGCCGCTCTGCCTTGCGCTGCTCTCCGTCGGCGGCGGATGGAGAGCCTGCATACGGCGCGGCTGCCGCCTGTCGGCGTGCCGCAGATGCCGGGAGCTTTTGTGTGAACACAAAAAATCGCCTCTGCACTATTGTGTGCAGAGGCGGTCTTTTCATACGCGGTTCAGACCTCTTTATCAAAATAGAAGAAGGTCTCATCCTCGCCGGCGCGGTGCATACAGGAGGAGAGCATCCTGTAGGAGGCGTCGTTTTCCTTATAGCATTTGGCGACGACGTGGGCGAGGTGGAGCCGGTAGAGCGCCCAGTCGGCGACGGCGGCGAACGCCTCCGTGCCGTAGCCGTGGCCCGCGAAGTCCGGCGAGACACGGCAGCCGAGCTCCGCGCCGCCGCGGGAATCGAAGCGGTAGAGGACGACCTCGCCGATGAGCGCGCCGTCGAGCCGGACAGCAAAGTTCACGGCGCGGGAGCGGGCGTAGTCCTCCCGCGCGACGGCGAGAAAGTAGTCCTCGTAGGGCGTGCCGTCGTAGTCCTTGCGGAAGTCGTAGCCCCACCAGCGGTTGCGGTCGTCGTCGAGACAGAGGGCGGCGTAGGCGGTTTTGTCCGCGTCGGTGAGCGCGTCGAGCGTCAGGCGGGCGGTGGTAAGCGTGGGGATCTCGGTGATATTGACCAGCTCGTTGAGCACGTCGAAGCGCAGCTTCGCACCGAGGTGGTCGGGCAGGTACTGGAGCTTCGAGGTGCGCAGGCCCTTGTCGCCGGCGTCGTCCTCGCGGTTGAGCCAGCGCACGCCGTCCACGGCAAATTCCTGCGCGAACGCCTGCACGGTGGCGGGATAGACGCCCTCATAGCCGTAGAGGGCTTTTTCGATATGAATTTGCAGCGTGTCGCCGCAGCGCTCCGCCATGGCGACGGAGAGGAGCCTGCCGTCGAGCTCCATACCGCCGACGAGGAAGTGCGGGCTGCCGGTCATGCGGAGCATTTTCTCGGCGCAGCGCAGCTCGTTTTTCGCCGAGTCGGACGCCTTGGTGAAGACGGCCTCGTAGTCACGGAAGAACTGCGTGATGAGCGGCAGGTCGCTCTTCCCGAGCGGGCGGAAGGCGGCGTCGGGATAGAGCTTGCGGAACTTGTTGATGTGGTTGCGCTGGCCGGAGTAGCGGCGTCCGGCAAAGTCGCGCAGATCCTCGGCGGAGTAGATATAGTCGCGCCAGACGCGCGGGGAGGAAAAGCGGAAGTAGGGGTAGCGCGCGGCAAGGCGCTCCGCCTTGTCCTGCGGGACGACGGAGAGGACGAGGGGAATATCCCGCTCGCGGCAGTCGTCCTCGATGAGCGTGAGCGCCGCGTCCTCGTCGCCGTCGGGCCCGGGAACGGGGTAGTCGAAGCAATACTGACCGTCGATGAAATTGCGGACGATCAGGCAGCCCGCGCCCTCCGCCCACGAGGGGTGCAGGTGGCTGCGCCACATGAGCTTGACGAGGGCAGAGTATTCGCAGAGCTGGTATTCGCAGCTTTTATAGTAGCGGCGCAGGCGGGCAATGTCCCGCTGCGTGACAGGAGTAAAGGTGAGCATAGGGTGTTCCTTTTCTTTCGCGTTGTTTTCTCTGCGCCCGCGGGTCGGCGGGCTTCCTTATTATAACCGCTTCGGCGGTGATTACAAGTGGCTTTTGCAACGGCTCAGGGCTGCATTTCCGCGACGACGCGCTTCGTGCAGTCGATGAAGTGGCGCAGGCCGTCGCTCGCGGCGTCGAGCGAGCGGACGGCAAGGCCGAGCTCGCGCGAGGACGCCGGCTCGACCGGCAGGAGCTTCACGCCGTCCGTGCGGCCGCGGACGGTCAGCTCGGTCATCATGCTCACGCCGAGGCCGTGGCTGACCATGCTGATGACGGTGGGATCGTCCACCCAGGTCGGCAGGATGTGCGGCTTGACGCCGATGCGGTTGAAGATGCGCATGATGTCCTTATCGAAGCCCTGCGAGGGCATGATGAAGTCGCGCGCCTCGAAGGCGGCAAGCGGGAAGGCGGTCATGCCCTGCGTGTCGAAATCGCGGGGCAGAACGGCGAACATGGGATCGTCGGCAAGATGCACCCACTCGTACTGGCCCTCATCCTGCGGAGAGACGAGGATGGCGTCCATCTTGCCCTGTGCGAGCAGCTCGTAGGGGACGTCGACGTGGTCAGCCATGCGGATGTCCACGTCCACGTCGGGGCACTCCTCGCGGAAGCGCTGGATGATGCCCGGCAGCCAATGCATGGCGATGCTGGCGTAGGCGCTGACGCGGATGATCTCCGTGCGCGAGGAGGCGACCTGCTCGATCACGCTGTCGAGCCGGGCGTTGGCTTGCAGAAATTCGCGCACGGCGGGCGCGATGCGTTCGCCCTCCTCCGTGAGGCGCACGCCGCTGCGTCCGCGCTCGAGCAGCGTGAAGCCGACCTCCTTTTCCAGCGAGTTCATCATGTGTGTCAGGCCCGACTGCGTGTAGCCGAGGACCTCTGCCGCCTTGGTAAAGCTGCCGAGATCGACTGCCATGAGCAGGGCCTCTAATTTCTTGCTTTCCATAGAAGTATTTCCTTTCTATTAGGATCGCTCATATTTTTATTATAATACGTCGCTTTACTTTTGGCAAGAAAGACGGTATTATTTGACCAATTTCTGTTTAATTTATACATCTCATTAAAATATATGAGGACGAATTTGACGGAAAACGGAGAGAGAAACGTAGTTAAAGGAGAAAATCACATGGAAAACAATCGTGCCCAATGGGGAAGCAAGATCGGCTTCATCCTGGCGGCGGCGGGCAGCGCCGTCGGCCTCGGCAACATCTGGAAGTTCCCCGGCAAGGCCTTTGAGGGAGGCGGAGGCGCCTACATCCTCATTTATCTGGCCATCGTCGTTCTCATCGGCTTCCCCGTCATGCTCTCGGAGCTGACCATCGGCCGCGCCGCGCAGGCGAACGCCATCGACAGCTTCCACAAGCTCGGCTACCGCGGCTTCAAGTGGGTCGGCGTCACGGGTGTTGCGGTGGCGTTCATCGTCACCTCCTATTACTGCCACGTCGGCGGCTGGGTGCTGCGCTATGTCGTGTCCTACATTACGGAGGCGCAGACGGTCTATGCCGATCCGCTCGGCTATTTCTACGGCCTGCTCGGCTACAACGCCGCGACGGGCGAGACATGGTTCCCGCTGACCGCCCTTCTCTTTGCCGCAGTCTTCATGGCAGTCAACGCCGTCATCATCATCAAGGGCGTTGAGGGCGGCATCGAGAAGTTCAACAAGGTCGGTATGCCCGCGCTGTTCGTCATTCTCATTGTACTGCTCGCGCGCACCATCACGCTCGACGGCGCGCAGGTCGGCTTCGCCTATATGCTCAGCTGCGACTGGAGCAAGGTCGGCTTCAACACCTTCCTCTCCGCGCTGGGGCAGGCGTTCTTCTCCCTGTCGCTGGGCATGGCCATCATGATCACCTACGGCTCGTATCTGCCCAAGCATGAGAACCTCGGCAAGAACACGGCGCTCATCTGCACGATGGATACGCTCGTGGCGCTCATCGCCGGCTTCATCATCGTGCCCGCGGTGTTTGCGACGCTCGGCTCCGAGAACGTCGGCAAGGGCGGCGGCTTCGCCTTCGCGTCCCTCGCGGGCGTGTTCGAGCACATGGCGGGCGGCGCGTTTTTCGGCGTGCTGTTCTATATGCTGCTCCTGTTCGCTGCGCTGACGAGCAGCATATCCCTCATCGAGGGCGTGGTGGCGTTCCTGACCGAGCGCTTCGGCTGGAAGCGCAAGCCCACCACCATCATTGTCTGCACGCTGATGTTCCTCATCGGCTGTCTGTACACCATGTCGCAGGCCGCGTTCAACATCAAGGGCATCTGGTTTGACTTCGCCAACGGCGTGAGCTTCCCCATCTTCGGCGACTTCATGGAGTTCCTCACCGACCGTCTGATGATCCCTCTGTGCGCGCTCGGCGTGTGCATTTTCACCGGCTGGATCTGGAAGCCCGCGAATGCCGTGCATGAGATCGAGCTGGACGGCAAGCCGTTCAAGCTGGCAAAGGTCTACAGCGTGCTGGTCAAGTACGTTGCGCCCATCTCCATCCTGCTCATCATCGTGGCGAGCTTCGTCACCGGCACGACGTTGAGCTGAGAAAACGAAAAAGCGACGAAAAGCCCTCCGCTCACCGAGCGGAGGGCTTCCTTGTGCGTTATTCCGCCGTGTACAGGCGGCCGTTTTTCCGATAGACGATGCGGACCTCGGGCGTGTTGGTGAGGTAGACGAGCGAGCCGTAGCTCACGCCGAAGTCCAGCACGTCGCCGAGCCGGACGGGGACGGCGGCGTCCTCCACGTCAAGAATGGTGTGGTCCGAGGATGCGCCGAGGACCTCCACGCCCGCGAGGCGCGGCGTGAGGTCGAAAGGATCGCCGTAATCGACGCGGCCCGCGGCGCAGAGCGCGCGGCGGCGGATGCCGCGGTCGGTGTATTCGCGCGTTTTGCCGAAAGCGTCCACGGTCAGCTCGCCGACGGGATAGCTGGGCTTCGGCTTGCACTCCACGACCTCCATGCGGAGGGTGAACACGTCACGGCGCAGAAAGTCGGGATAGCAGCCGTAGATGCCGCCGAGGAGGGCGAACTCGCCGATGCGCAGATGGTTGACGCGCGCAGGCAACGTGCCGTCAAGCACCATGTGGACGGAGGTGGACGCGCCGCCGGAGATATATTGCAGCTCGCGGCCGATGGCGCGCTCCACCGCCTCGGCGGCGGAGACCAGCTCGCGCAGCTTCTCCGGCGTGGCGGCGACCGAGCCGTAGCAGCCGAGATTCGTGCCGACGCCCGCCAGCTCCAGATGGTCGAGCTTATACTCGACCTCAAGCGCGGCGTCGACCAGTTCCTCGCGGCTCCAGAAGCCCTCGCGCAGATCGCCGAGGTCAGCCATCAGGATCACCCTGTGGCGCGTTCCGCGCTTCGCGCAGACCGCGTTGAGGGCGCGGAGCGTTTCAAGCTCGCTCTGGAGACTCATGTCCGCGACCTCCGCGACCTCCGGAAGCTCGGAGAGCATGGGGATGCGGATGAGAACGCGCTCGCAGGCGACGCCCGCGCCGCGCAGGGCGCGCAGCTGACTGAGACGGGACGAGGCAAGGCTCCGCACGCCGCATTCCGTATAGACCCCGGCGGCCTCCGGCAGCGCCGAAAAGCCCTTGACCACGCCCGCGACCTCGACAGAAAGGCTCTGGCAGCGCTCGATGAGCGCTGCCAGATTTGCTTTCAGCTTGTCAAGGTCGATCTCTAAAAGAGGGTATCGTGCCGTTCCTCTGTTCATAGACCGTTCCTTTGCCGTTTTGATTTATTCCGCCTTGGCCGCAGCCTTGGACTTCTTATAGGGCTTGCCGGCAAGATCCTTGACCGTCCAGCCGATGAGGGCGCACAGCCAGTTGATGAGCGGCATCAGCCAGTTGAACAGAGCCCACGGGCCGTAGCCGCCCGCGCCCCACGCGTTGATGTCAAGGGTGCTGGAGATAAACACGCCGCAGGTGTTCCACGGAATGAGGGCGGAGGTGACGGTACCGGCGCTTTCCAGCGTACCGGAGAGGAGAGCCGGGTGCAGACCCTTCTCTCTGTATTCCTCGGCATACATACGGCCGGGAACGACGATGGAGATGTACTGCTCGGGCATGACGGCGTTGGAGAGAACGCAGGTGCACTCAGTGAGAAGCACAAGGCCTGCCGGTCCCTTCGCCAGCTTCTTGAGGGAGTTGACGATGACCTCGAGCTGGTGGGTGTCCTCCATAATGCCGCCGAACATCATGGCGATGATCGTCATGGCGACGGAGGACATCATGCCGAGGATACCGCCGCTTTCAAGCAGACGGGTCATGGTGTAGCTGGTCTCGGGAGAGAGGGTCTCCTCGAACATGGCGAGCACTTCGTCGCTGAAGTAGTAGCCGTTCATGCCGAAATCAAACACGGTACCCATGTTGCACTCGGGCTGGAAGATCATGCCCATGATCGCGCCGGAAATGATGCCGAGCGTGATACCAGGGATGGCGGGCATCTTCATGGCAACCGCCACGATAACGATGACCGGGGGCAAGAGCAGCGCAGGGTTGATATTGAACACGGCCTCGAGCGCGCCGGAGAACTCCGTCACGCGGCTCATGTCGGCATCGCCGCCGTGATACTGCATGGCGCCGAGAATACCGAAGCCGATGAGGGTGATGACATAGGTGATGCCGGTGGGCAGGATCATGGCCTTCACGTGGGTCATAACGTCCGTGCCTGCCATAGCGGGCGCAAGGTTCGTGGTATCGGACAGGGGGGACATCTTATCGCCGAAGTAGGCGCCGGAGAGGACCGCACCGGCGGTCATGCCGGGGCTCATGCCGAGACCGAAGCCAATGCCCATCAAGGCGACGCCCATCGTACCCATCGTGCCCCAGGAGGTACCGGTGGCCAGAGAGGTGATGGAGCAGATGAGAACAGACGCAATGAAGAAGATCGCAGGCTTGAGGACCTTCAGACCGTAGAAGATCATTGTGGGAACGACACCGGCGTTGATCCAAACGCCGATGAGGATACCGACGATGACGAGGATACAGACAGATTGGAGGGCTTTATAAATACCGTCCATCATGGACTTTTCGATGGCCTCCCACTTGTAGCCGAGGTAGAGCGCCATCAGCGCGGCGCCCATAACGCCGATGAACATGGGGACATGCGGGTCTGTTTCATACTTGACGATGCCGAGCGCCAATGCGCCGACCAAGATCAGCATGGTGACCAGAGCTTCCCACAGCTTTGGCATACGCGGGGTCCTGGCTTTCTTTTCTTCACTCACTTGATTGTACCAACCTTTCTCTAAATACATGGTGCGCACGCGGCGGGAATGCTCCCGTCGGCGCAGCTTCGTAGATGGTGAACACTGTTTTACGGTATTTGCGAGGGTCTGTGCGCCCGCAGACCGGCAGATGAGACCGGCGGCGGGAAGACGTGATCTTGACGGTATTCCCCCTTTATTCGGTGATTTTTCCCTCCTTGAATGATCAGGAAACGATTTGCTGCGGTCTCCCCGTCCTCCCTCGCCCCCCTGCGAAGGGGAGGACGGGGAAATTGCATGTAAGGCTGATACGGGAAGCGCGCGGCGTACCGATTAAATATGCGGATATTTTAGCATATTTTATGCACGGTGGCAAGTGCCGCGCGCTTGCCGGATATCACAAAATTTACCCCTTGGGCTTGGCGATAACGCCGTTGCGTTTTACCAACCGAGCTTGGTCATGGCGTCGTCGACCGCCTTGATGCACAGGTCGATCTCTTCCTTGCCGGTGATCAGCGGCGGAACGAAGCGCAGGACGTTGCCGTTGGTGTTGTTGATGAGGACGTTGGCATCCTTGTAGCACAGGTCGACGACGGGCTGGCCGCTGGGCTGGTTGAGCTCGATGCCGTTGATCATGCCGAGGCCGCGGATCTCCTTGACCGCCTTGGGATGGTTCTTCTCGATGACCTTGTGCATCTGATCGCGGAAATACTCGCCCATGACGCGGGCGTTCTCGATGACGCCCTCGTTGATCATGACATCGAGCGTGGTGGCAGCCAAAGCGCAGGCGAGAGGACCGCCGGCGAAGGTGGAGCCGTGGGTGCCGGGGGTGAGGGTCTTGGCCGCGTCGCCGCGGGCGCAGACCGCGCCGATAGGCACGCCAGAGCCGAGCGCCTTGGCCATGGAGCAGGTATCGGGCTCCACGCCGTAGTTCTGATGCGCGAAGAGCTTGCCGGTGCGGCCGGAGCCGACCTGAACCTCGTCGAACATGAGGAGGATGCCCTTCTCGTCGCACAGGTCGCGCAGGCCCTGCAGGAACTCCTGGGAGGCGGGACGCACGCCGCCCTCGCCCTGGACGGGCTCGGTCAGGATGGCGCAGACGTATTCATCCATGATGTCCTTGACGGACTGGAGGTTGTTGAACTCGGCATAGCGGAAGCCGGAGGGCAGGGGCTCGAAGTAGCGGTGGACGGCATACTGACCGGTGGCGGTGCAGGTGGCGAGGGTGCGGCCGTGGAAGGAGTTCTTCATCGTGATGACGACGAAGCGCTCGGGATGGCCGTGATCCTTGGCGTACTTGCGGGCGAGCTTGATCTGGCCTTCGTTGGCCTCGGCGCCGGAGTTGGCAAAGAGGACCTTATCAAAGCAGCTGTTCTCGACGATGAGCTTCGCGGTCTGGACGGCGGGCTCATTGTAGAAGTAGTTGGAGCAGTGGAGAATGGTCTCCGCACGCTCCTGCAGGCACTTGACGATGGCGGGATGGCAGTGGCCGAGACCGTTGACGGCGATGCCGCCGACGAAATCGAGGTACTTGTTGCCGTCCTTGTCGAAGACGTAGACGCCCTCGCCGCGCTCCATGGAGATGGGCATACGGACATGGTTGCCGTAGAGATACTTGTCACCGTTTTCGATGACTTCCGCATTGGTCTTGAACTTTTCGATCATGGTAGAGTCCTCCTGTTAAAATTTTATGTATTTTTTACCATTTGATGCCAACGCTCGGCTGTGCGGTGCCGATCGTGGTGCCGGTGCCTTCGGTGGTGAAGGCCTCGTAGAGTACGGAGTGGGGCTTGCGGCCGTCGATGATGTGGACGCTGGTGACGCCCTCCTCGATGGCCTCGACGCAGCAGTCGACCTTGGGGATCATGCCGCCGGCGATGGTGCCCTTGTCCTTGAGCGCCTTGACGTCCTGAATGTTGAGGTAGCTGATGACGTCGCGCACCTTGATGTCGTTACACAGGCCCTCGATGTCGGTGAGGATGACGAGCTTTTCCGCACCGAGCGCGCTGGCGAGCTTGCCCGCGGCGGTGTCGCCGTTGATGTTGTAGGTGTTGCCCTGCCCGTCGGTGCCGACGGGGGCGATGACGGGGATGAAGCCCGCGTCGAGCATGGCGTTGATGGCGTCGGCGTTGACGTAGTCGATGTCGCCGACGAAGCCGAGCTCCTCGCTGCGCTTGTGGCAGTGATAGATGTCGCCGCTCACGCCGGAGAGGCCGACGGCCTTGCCGCCGATCTGGTTGATCCTGCCGACCAGCTCGGTGTTGACCTGACCGACGAGGACCATCTCGACCACGCGCATGATGTCCTCGGACGTGTAGCGCAGGCCGTTGATGAACTGCACGGGAATGTTGAGCTTCTCGAGCATCTTGTTGATGCCGGGGCCGCCGCCGTGGCTGAGCACGGGCTTGAGGCCGAGAAGCTTGAGCATCACGACGTCGTGGAGCACGGCGTCCTTGAGCTCGTCGTTGATCATGGCGTTGCCGCCGTACTTGATGACGATGACCTTGCCCTGATATTTTTCAAGGTAGGGCATGGCCTCCATCAGGGTCTCTACCTTCTTCGCAACGTCGCTCATGGGTAGCCCTCCTTAGGTGCGGTAGTCGCCGTTGATCTTGACGTACTCGTAGGTGAGGTCGCAGCCGTAGGCGACCGCCTTGCCGTCGCCGCTGTGGAAGTCGACGATGACGGTGATGTCATGCTCGGTGAGCACGGCCTTGGCCAGCTCCTCGCTGAAGTCGGTGCCGAAGCCGTCCTTCATGACCTGGACCTCGCCGGCGCTGCTCTTGATGATGCAGTCGGCCTTGGTGGGATCGACGTCCGCGCCGGAGTAGCCGGCGGCGGCCATGATGCGGCCCCAGTTCGCGTCGCGGCCGAACACGGCGGCCTTGAACAGGGTGGAGCCGGCGATGGCCTTGGCGACCAGACGGGCGTCATGCTCGGTGGGCAGGCCGTAGGACTCGACGACGATCAGATGGGTCGCGCCCTCGCCGTCGGAGGCGATGCGGCGGGCCATGTCGATGCAGATGTGCTCGATGAGACCGGCGAGAGCCGCCTTGTCCTCCTCGGTCTTGACCTCGACGCCGGAGGCGCCGTTGGCGAGCAGGATCATGGTGTCGTTGGTGGAGGTGTCGCCGTCGACGGTGCACATATTGAAGCTCTTGTCAATGGCGTTGTGCAGCATCTTCTGCAGGTCGGCGGAATCGCACTTGGCGTCGGTGGTGACGTAGGCGAGGGTGGTGGCCATGTTGGGGTGGATCATGCCGCTGCCCTTGGCCATCGCGCCGATGCGGATGGTGCCGGAGGAGAGCTCGAGCTCGTAGGCGGATTCCTTGCGGACGGTGTCGGTGGTCATGATGGCATAGGCCGCGTCGGAGCCGTTGGCCTTGTCGAGCTTGGCGGGGATGATCTGACGGACGCCATCGAGCACCTTCTCGACGGGCAGCTTCTGGCCGATAACGCCGGTGGAGCAGACGAAGACCTCGTTCTCGCCCACGCCGAGGAGCTTCTCGGCCTCGCGCTCGACGGTCCGGGCGTCCTCGATGCCCTGCGTGCCGGTGGCGGCGTTGGCGTTGCCGGAGTTGATAACGATGGCGCGGGCCTTGCCGTTCTTGAGGATCTCACGGTCGAGAATGACGGGAGCGGCGCAGAACTTGTTGGTAGTGAACACTGCGGCGCAGGACGCCTCGGTCTCGGAGTAGAGGACGGCCACATCGGGCTTCTGGGACTTGCGGCTCTTCACGCCGACGTACACAGCGCCCGCGGTAAAGCCCTTCGGGGAGGTGATGCCGCCGCCTTCAATCACTTTGTATTCCATAGTGTTGTTCTCCTTTTCTTATTCTTACTTTATATAAAATCAGTTCCTTACGGATACATCGGGGGCATCATGAGGCCGGTGGTCTCGGGCAGGCCCATGATAAGGTTCATGTTCTGAATGGCCTGGCCGGCGGCGCCCTTGCCGATGTTGTCGATGACGGAGGAGACGATCAGGCGGTGGGTGCGGGAATCGAAGGTCGGGGTCATCTCAACGAAGTTGGTGCCGTAGGCCCACTTGGTCTGCACGGGGAGATTGGCCGGGAAGACCTTGACGAAGGGTTCGTCCTTGTAGAAGTCCTTATACAGCTCGTAGACCTCCTCGTTGGTGAAGTCCTTATCGCAGGTGGCGTAGATGGTGACCTCGATGCCGCGGACCTGCGGGAGGAGGTGCGGCTGGAAGTTGATGTACTGCCAGGTCTCGGGCTTCATCAGATCCTTGCCGGTGATGTAGGCGATGTTCTGCTCGATCTCGGGGGTGTGGCGGTGACCGCCGCCGAGGGCGTAGGCACAGAAGTTGTTCTCCGCCTCGGTGAGGAGCTTGTTGAGGGCGGGACGGCGGCCCGCGCCGGTGTAGCCGCTCTTGGCGTCGATCACGATGGTGTTCTCAACGATGTGGCCGGTCTTGAGCATGGGCTGAAGGCCGAGGGTGGAGGCGGTGGGATAGCAGCCGGGGTTGGCGATGAGCTTCTTGCCCTTGGCCAGCTCGCGGTTCATCTCGGGCATGCTGTAGACGGCGTCATGGGTCATCTGGGGATTGGTGTGCTTGTCGCCGTACCACTTCTCCCAGACCTTCACGTCGCGGAAGCGGATGTCCGCGCCGATGTCGATGATGCGGGAGCCTTCGGCGAGAACGATCTCCGCCCACTTGGCGACCGCGCCGGAGGGGACCTGGATCATCACGACGTCGCTCTTGCGGGCGGTCTCGCGCACGTTCTCCTCGGTCAGATCCAGGATGGTCTGATCATAGAAGCCGCGCAGGGCGGGATGATGGGTGGAGATGGCGTCGCCCACGCCGTAGGTATCGAGAACGTTGACGAGCTCGCCGTCGGGATGGTTGACCATCATGCGCAGCACTTCGCCGCAGACATAGCCGGTCGCACCGATGCAGGAATAATGGATCATGGTGATAGCCTCCTCAAAAATTTTCTGCGATTTGCAACAATGCCGTCGTGGGCTTGCAAACCGCTTCACGATAGTGTTTAATTATCTGCGCATACAGTATATAGTTTTAATGCGGAATGCACAAGAAAAACCTTGTTCTGCTGAACATTCCGAAATGGAATGCTTGACAGATGATTCACATTCGGCTATCATGGCTTTAATGCCGATGCAAGCAAGGAGATGAGCGCATGATCCACAAATATCTGGCCTACCTCAAGACCATCGAGACCGGCAGCATCACGCAGGCCGCCGCGGAGCTGGGCTACACGCAGTCTGCCGTGAGCCGCATGATCGCGGACCTGGAGGAGCATTGGGACGTCCCGCTGCTCACGCGCAATCGCTCGGGCATCGAGATCAGCTCGGAGGGGACGCAGCTGCTGCCCATCCTTCAATCCATCGTCAAGGGGCAGGAGGAGCTCAGCTTTGCCGTCGGCGAGCTGCACGGGCTGCAGAGCGGCCTGATCCGCGTGGGCGCGTTCACCAGCATGGCGACCGGCTGGATGCCGCTGATGATCAAGTCCTTCCACGAAAAATACCCCAATATCCGCTTTCAGATCTTCAACGGCGAGTACAACCAGATCGCGACCTGGCTGCGCCGCGGGCAGATCGACTGCGGCTTTCTCGCCCTCCCCTGCGCCAAGGAGTTCGACACGACCTTCCTGCTGCGCGACTCGCTGACGGTCATCCTGCCGCCGAACCACCCGCTGCGCGACGCGGAATGCTTCCCCGTCAGCCGGCTGTCGGACGAGGATTTCATCAGCCTCAAGGAGGAGCAGGACTACGAGATCAATTTGTTCCTCGAGCATCTCAGGCAGTCCCCGCGCATCAAGTTTGAGGTCAGCAGCGACTTCGCCATCCTCGCGATGGTCGAGTGCGGGCTGGGCATCAGCGTGGTGCACGATCTGATCCTGCACCCCAACCGCCACGGCATCATCAAAAAGCCGCTCGACGAACCGTACTACCGCGATATTGCCATCGCCACGAGCGCGGCGGCGCAGCCGTCCACCATCACGCGGATGTTCTGCGAGCACGCGCTCGAGTGGGCGAGGGATACCAGCTCCGCCATCGCCCCCGCCACGGCGGAGGCCCCGGAGTACGCGGAGCTGGCAAAGTAAAGAGATGGGAAAAAGGGGCCGTTCTCTGTGGAAGAGAACGGCCCCTTTTGCTGCAAAAGCGGCGTTATGCAGCTTCTCCGGGCGGCGCCCGCGTTTTTTCGCCTGCCTGCCGCCCGGACGTAAAATCTCCTGTTGACAACAGCGCCGCGGCGTGTACTATGGAGATAACAGATCAAACGGAAGCGAGGAAACGTATGGAATACAGGATAGAGCGGGACTCGATGGGAGAGGTCCGCGTCCCGGCGGACCGCTACTGGGGCGCGCAGACGCAGCGCTCGCATGAGAATTTCCTCATCGGCGTCGGGATCGAAACGATGCCCATGGAGATCATCCAGGCGTTTGCCGTTCTGAAAAAGGCGGCGGCCATCGCCAACCGCGAGCTGCTGCCCGCACGGATGAGCGCGGAAAAATGCACCCTGATCAGCCGCGTCTGCGACGAGATCCTCGCCGGTGAGCTGGACGGACATTTCCCGCTCGTTGTGTGGCAGACGGGCTCGGGCACGCAGTCGAACATGAACGTCAACGAGGTCATCGCCAACCGCGGCAACGAGCTGGCGGGAAAAAAGCTCCTGCACCCGAACGACGACGTCAATATGTCGCAGTCCTCGAACGACACCTTTCCCACGGCGATGAATATTGCCGCCTGTCTCGCGGTGGAGGACCGCCTTCTCCCCGCTGTTTCCGCGTTGGAGCAGACCCTCCTGCGTCTGGAGGCGGAGAACGCCGATGTGCTGAAATCCGGGCGGACGCATTTGCAGGACGCGACGCCCATCACCTTCGCGCAGGAGATCTCCGGCTGGCGGACGAGCCTCGCACGGGACCGCGAGCTGCTCACCGCCGCGCTGCCTCCCCTGCGGGAGCTGGCGCTCGGCGGCACGGCGGTCGGCACGGGACTCAACGCCCCCGACGGCTTTGACCGGGCGGTCGCCGCGGCCGTCGCGGATCTGACCGGAAAGCCCTTTGTCACCGCGTCCAACAAGTTTCACGCGCTCACGTCAAAGGATGAGCTGGTGTTCGCGCACGGCGCGGTCAAGGCGCTCGCGTGCGACATGATGAAGCTCGCGAACGATGTGCGCTGGCTTGCCTCGGGTCCGCGCACGGGGCTGGGGGAGATCGCCATTCCAGCCAACGAGCCGGGTTCGTCCATCATGCCCAGCAAGGTCAACCCCACGCAGTGCGAGGCGGTGACGATGGTAGCGGTGCAGGTCATGGGCAATGACGCCGCCGTCGGCATAGCGGCGTCGCAGGGGAACTTTGAGCTGAATGTTTTTATGCCCGTGTGCGCCTATAACTTTCTGCAGTCCGTCCGCCTGCTGAGCGAGGCCATCGCTTCGTTTGACAAAAACTGCGCGTCCGGCATCCGCGCAAATCGGGAGAGGATGGACGAGAACGTGCGCCGCTCGCTGATGCTCGTCACGGCGCTCAACCCGCACATCGGCTATGAAAACGCCGCGAGGATCGCAAAGAAGGCATACGCGGAAAACCTGACGCTGCGCGAGGCCTGCGCCGCGCTGGAGCTTCTGCCGCCGGAGAAATTTGACCGCATCGTCCGCCCCGAGCGGATGGTTTGAAAGCCTGCCAATAAAAAGGAGAACGCTATGGATTACGCAAAGGAATCGCTCCGCCTGCACGGGGAGTGGAGGGGCAAGATCGAAATGGTGACCCGTGTGCCGGTCAAGACGAAGGACGATCTGTCCCTTGCCTACACCCCCAGCGTCGCGCAGCCGTGCCTCGAGATCCAGAAGGATCCGAGCAAGAGCTATGAGCTTACCCGCCGCTGGAACATGGCGGCGGTCATCACCGACGGCAGCGCCGTCTTGGGCCTCGGCGACATCGGTCCCGAGGCCGGTATGCCCGTCATGGAGGGCAAGTGCGTGCTGTTCAAGGCCTTCGGCGACGTGGACGCTTTCCCCATCTGCGTCAAGACCAAGGACGTGGACGAGTTCGTCGAGACCGTCTACAACATCTCCGGCAGCTTCGGCGGTATCAATCTGGAGGATATCGCGGCACCACGCTGCTTTGAGATCGAGCGCAAGCTGAAGGAAAAGTGCGACATTCCCATCTTCCACGATGACCAGCACGGCACCGCTGTCATCACGCTGGCGGGCCTCACGAACGCGCTTAAGGTCGTGGGCAAGAAGAAGGAGGACGTGAAGATCGTGACCTCCGGCGCGGGCGCGGCAGCCATCGCCATCACGAAGCTGCTGCTCTCCGCGGGCTTCCGCGACATCACGATGTGCGACCGCAAGGGCGCAATCTACCAGGGTCGCGAGGGGCTCAACTGGATCAAGACCGAGATGGCAGAGGCCACGAACCTGAGCCGCAAAGCGGGTGCGCTTGCCGATATGCTCGTGGGTGCGGATGTGTTCATCGGCGTGAGCGCGCCGAACACCGTCACGACCGAGATGGTCAAGACGATGAACAAGGACGCCATCATTTTCGCCTGCGCGAACCCGACGCCGGAGATCTTCCCCGACGCGGCAAAGGCGGGTGGCGCAAGGGTCGTTTCAACCGGCCGCAGCGACTATCCGAATCAGATCAACAACGTGCTGGCGTTCCCTGGCATTTTCCGCGGCGCGTTCGACGTGCGCGCGAGCGACATCAACGAGGAGATGAAGGTCGCGGCGGCGGAAGCGCTGGCGGGACTTGTGGGCGATGAACTCAGCGAGGACTATATCATCCCCGCGGCGTTCGATCCGCGCGTCGGCCCCGCGGTGGCGAAGGCGGTCGCCGAGGCCGCGCGCAGGAGCGGCGTGGCAAGGATCTGAGTCTGACCGGCGGTGCTGTGCGGTATCCCTGCGCGGGCGGCGGAGCTGGAGCCTGCCTATGTGCGGACGGTATTCGACCAGATCAACGGCCTGCCGACCGACGAGGCAAACGCCGTCCTGCAGACGAGGGACGGCTACCTGTGGGTGGGCAGCTACGGCGGCCTTCTGCGCTTCGACGGCTCCAAATTCCATAATTTCAGCACCGAGGGCGCCATTGCGACGCCGTCGATCCGCTGCCTGTTTGAGGATTCCGCCGGCCGGCTGTGAATCGGCAGCAGCGACGCCGGGGTGTTCGTCTACGAAAACGGCGTCTTTACCGCCGTGCCCTGTACGAAAAAGAACAGCTATCTGAGCATACGCGATTTCGCGGAGGGACGCGACGGCACCATTTACGTTGCCTCCCCCTCCGGCGTGTGCCGGGTCCGCAGCGGACTTCTGGTGCCCTATAGCAATCCGTACATAACAGGCGAAACCGCTTATGCGCTGGGGATCGACCGCTATGGACGCCTGTGGTGCGCCATGAGCACGGGAAAGTGCGCGGTCATGCAGGACGACCGTGTGCTGGCCATGCTGAACGCGGAGCTGTTCTTCGAAGACGGCAGCGTGATAAGCTGCCTGACCTCGGACCGCGCGAACAACATCTATCTGGGCACCAACGGCTCGGCGCTGGCGAAGGTCGCGTGCAGCGGTCAGAGGTTGGACGGCACGGCCTTTATAGTGCAGTCCTACGAGGTGACGGAAGCGGCCAACCACAACCGGATCGACGTTACCGCCGAGGGAGATATACTGGTCTCGGGCCAGCAGGGCTTTGCATGGGTCACCGCCGACGGCACGCAGCGGGATTCTCACTCGGGCACGAGTACCGACGCGGTGAACTGCGCCGCTTTGGACACCGAGGGCAACGTCTGGCTGGCCTCCTCCAACGAGGGCCTGATCCGCTACAGCCCCGGCTGCTTTGCCTCGCCCAACCTCGCGGCGGGTCTGACGGACATGGACATCAATGCCGTGACCGCGGCGGGCGGACGGTACTATGCCGCCGTGAACCAGGGACTGCTGGCCTTTGACAGCGACTGGCAGCCGGTGCAGAACGCTCTGACGCGGGCGCTGGACGGCGTTCCGGTGCAGAGCCTTATGGTGGACAGCCGCGGCCGCCTGTGGTGCGGGACCTACTCCGAGCTGGGTCTTGTGCGCTATGACACGGGCAGCGGAGAGATTGTTTTCTTTAATCAGAGCAACGGGCTGGGGAGCACGCGTATCCGCGTGGCCTTCGAGCTGCGGGACGGTACGGTGGCCGTGGGAACGCAGGACGGCCTTGCCCTGATCCGGGGCGATGAGGTCGCCGCCTTCTATGATAAGGACAACGGGCTGGAGACGCAGTCGATCCTCTGCATCGTTCAGGCTCCCGACGGCACGCTGCTGGCGGGCAGCGCCGGAAGCGGGATCTACGCGCTGGCGCAGGACGGCTCGATCACGAAATTCAGCTACGAACAGGGGCTGGAGGACGGCGTGGTGCTGCGCATATTGCAGGAGGAGGACGGCCGCAGCGCCTTTGTCAGCGCGGGCAGCCACCTGTATTATTGGGCGGACGGGACTTTCCGCAGGCTGGACGGCCTGCGCATCGGTCCCGGCTCGATCTTCGATCTCTACGAGCGGGACGGAAAGCTGTGGCTGCTGCAGGACAGCGGCATTTACGCCTTGGATAAGGCGCGGATCTTAGCGGGAGAAACGCCGTACGCCACCCAGTACGGAACGGCCCGCGGGCTCACCGGCTCCCTGCGGGTGAACACCTGCAATTATATGGCCCCGGACGGCAGCCTGTATCTGGCCACACGAAACGGCGTCAGCGTGTTTGACTTCCGGGAGATCTCCGCGCCGATGCCGCCGCTGGTCATCAACAGCATCCGCGTGGACGACCGGACCTACGAGTCCCCGGAGCGGCTGACGCTCGGCAGCGACGCCCGGCGCATGACCATCCGCTTCTCCGCGCTGACCTATTCCGGTGCCACCGATCTGTGCATCGGGTATCAGCTCGTGGGCTTTGCCAAAGCCAAGGCCTACACCGTGGGGAGTTGGCTGGAGGTCTGGATGGAGAACTACGCAAAAGTAAAACTCAGACCGTCCACGTTCAAGACCTCGCAAGGCTTTCTGAAAAACCACATCAAGCCGCAGATCGGCAGCATCCCGCTGGCAGAGTTGACTTCTCTGGACTTACAGCGGTTCTATAAGCACCTGCTGGACGGCGGCCGGGTAGACCGCATCGAGGCCAAGAAAAAGCCGAAAGGTCTGGCTCCCAAAACGGTACGGAACATCCATCAGATGATCGGTTCGGCGTACAACCTCGCCATGCCGCGCATCGCGCGGCGCATAACAAAGGGGCTATTCTCTACCGTAGAGAATAGCCCCTTTGAAACCCCAAGAGAACACAAGGGGCTGCCGCCCCTTGACCCCCGAACTGCTCATATTAAATCACCATCTCAGCAACCGTGTGTTTGATTTTTCTTCTGAACGATTTGGCGTGCTTCTCTTTCCGCTCAGCCGCTGCTGCGGAGCCAGTACAGCAGTCGCTGCAAAAAAATTTGAACCCCCACAGGGGCAGCGGCCAAGCGGACATAGACGAAGGTCAAATCGAAAGCGGCAACAAAAATGGCGGGTATTTCTTTGCGCAGCGCGTGCAGTCGTTCTGTCGCGAGCCTGCAATGAAGTGGGTCACGGGCGCAGCCCGTGCGCGTTTTCTCGCCGCTTTTGCGCGGTCAAAAGCGGTGCCGCCGGAGGCGGGAGCTTCCATGACCTGCGCCACACCTTCGCGACGATGGCCCTGCAAAACGGCGTGGACGTCAAGACCGTCAGCAGTATGCTGGGCCACTACTCCGCGGGCTTCACGCTGGACACCTATGCCCATGTCACCACCGACGCCCAACTGAAAGCCGCCCAGACCATGGGGAGCATCCTCTCCCGTGCCGTCTGATGCTTTCCGCTACCCGCTCCCGTTGGGGTCAGCGTTTGGGTCAGGAAAAAGCAACATCCGAAAATAGCAACTTATGAAAAACAAAAGTCCTCGAAATCAGACGATTTCGAGGACTTTTGGTACGCCGTGAGGGATTCGAACCCCCGGCCTTCTGGTCCGTAGGTTGTCTCACGCACAAATCGGAGTCATTTCGGCTCCGATTTGTGCTTTTTACCACCATTCGTTTGGCGGATTTTCCATTGTTTCCGTCCAGCCCTGCCCGATTTTTTCGGATTCTGGGTCAAAAGTGGGTCAAGGCTCCTTGGCAAAGGCGCTCTGAAAGCGCGTGAGCAGCGTGGCCGTCTGCGCCCGGGTAGTGGTATCTCTGGGGGCAAGGAGCATCCCGCCCTTCTGCGCGATGCCGTTCACCATACCGGAACCGCACGCCCACTGCATGGCGGGAATAGCATACTCGCTGACCGTCAGCGCGTCGTCGAAGCTCAGAATATTCGTGTCTTCTCCGGCGCTCACATCATAGCCCTTGTGCTGTGCGTAGCGGTACAGGATCGCCGCCATCTGCTCGCGGGTCACGGCGTCATTAGGGCCGAAGCACCCATTATCGTACCCCTTGACCACACCGCAGCCCGCCGCCCAACGGACGGCCTCGGTATACCACGCGCCGCCGGCGGTGTCGCCAAAGCGCACCGCGCCGGTCGTTTTGGGGCTGCCCTCCAGCCGCCACAAAATCGTGACGAGCTGGGCGCGGGTGGTGCTGCCGTCCGGCAGGAATTTTCCGCCGGAAACGCCCCGCATCAGGCCGTTCTCAAGGCAGTAATGCACGCCGTCGTGATACCACGCGGCCGCGGTGAGGTCACCGAAGGCCCCGAGGGGGCAGCTATCATCCTTCGCGCAGACGGTATAGGCCGCGCTGCTGTCCAGCTCCTCGATCACATAGTGGGAGAAGTGGTGCAGGATCAGCTGTGCGTTTTCCTTGTCATAGCGCGCGGAAACCGGCTCGCGGGTGCCGTCCTCCTTGAGGAACCAGGCGCGGATCGCGCCTTCGGCCCGATAGGGGACGCTCAGCTCCACGCTGCCGCCCTTGAAATCGTGGATGCGCGTGCCGTCGGAGACGAAGTACGCCTCCAGCACGGCGGCATTTTTCATGCCGGCGAGGGTGCTCTTCTGCGCGGCGGTCATGGTGTTCCTTGCCGTACTGTCGGGCTCCACCACCAGCCGGAGCTTGCTGCCCGCCGCCTGCCCGGCCACCGCGGCGAGCGTCTGCCGGTCGACGCGCAGCTCCGCGCTCGGCAGCTTGATGGTCACGCCGTCGGCCTCGGCTTTGCAAATGCTGTCGATGGTATCGGTGGGCAGCAGTACGCCCGTCACGCTCTTGCTCAGGCCGGAGAGGTCGATGACCACGGCGCTGTCCGTGCCGATCTTGTCCAGCTCGGCGCTCTTGATCTCCTTGACCTCCGCCGTGCTGCCGCTGACGCTTGCCGAAACATGCACGGTGTCGCCGCTGCCGCTGACGGGGACGGTAATGGCCGGCGTACTGCTGCTCCCACCGCTGCTCCCGCCGCCGGACGGCGCGGGCGTGAGCTTGGGAATGGCGTGCGTTTCCGTATGAGTGGCGTTCCGCTTGCAGACCCGTGTCTCCACGCCCGCGGCGCTCGTGGTGGCGGGGGTCGTGACGGCCCAAGCGCCCCAGTCGTGGCCGTTGGCGTCAAGGGTGCCGTAGGCTGTGCCGCAGATCGTGCAGACCGCCTGCTGGGTGCAATTCGCCGTGCCGCCGCTGTGCGGGCCGTAGCCGCCTTTCGCGGAGTTCTTTGTCACATCACAGTTTGCGTTTCCGCAATCGTGCCAATGGTGGGTGGCGTCGTGCATCCATTCGCCGGACCAGTTGTGCGCATGGGACGGCGCGGCGTCGTAACGCACCGTCTGGCTGTTCAGCGTGGTCTTGTTCTCCCATGTGACCTGACAAATATAGCTGCCGGTTTCTAATTGACTGGTGTTGAGTGCGGCAGCTGTCTGGTCGGGCAACTTTTTGTCCGGCATGTCTGCCGTCACAGTGGCTTTGAAGGAGGCGACCAGATGATACTCTGTTTCATTATCGTCCTCAAAACTTCTGGGTATTGCCATGACCGTCAGCGTATATTCGCCGTTTGCTGGAGCAGCGTAGGTGCAGGACGTCCACGAAGATTCAACAGGGTCGACCGAATTGTTATTTGAATCAGCAAGAGAGAAGCTGTCAACCCACCTCGCCTCTGTCAGCTTCAGCACGTCGCCCGCGTTCATGTGCAGGGTGAACGCGCCCAGAGATACGGGATTGCCATTTTCAGCACGGCCGCCATAACTCCACTCTCCGTCATTCCAATTGCTTCTAAATTTATCAGCCGAGGCATTCTTGCTTGTCACGGGGACTGCGCCCGATTTTACGCTGTACCACCGGTATGCCGCCTTAGCGCCGCCGTTCGCCGTGACGGTATAGCTGTTCTCCGCTGTGGGCTGTTCGGTAATGGCGCAGGCGGTGAGCTGGAGATCACCGTTGCTGTTGCTTTCCACAAAGTAGCCCTTTTCCGCGGAGACAAAATATTCCGCTTTGCCACCCAACTGCTTGCCCGTTTCCGGCTTGGCGATCCGGACGCTCCCGGTTATGCCAATGGACTTGTAAACGGAGATCGTCGCTCCGTTTACGAGAGCAAAATCGTCTGCTACGGTAATATAATCGTTCAGCGTGCTGGCGGATGCGGTGATAATGCCAATATCCGCCTCGTCCTCGTCAGCATGTATAAGGGGACTTCCGGACAGCTTCAGATTGCCGATCGCCCGAATCGCGTAAAAATTGCCCTTGATCTCCCCGCCGGCAACAAGGACAGTCGCATAGCGGCTGCCGGAGGAATCGATCCCATAAGTATTCTCACTGGCAACGGTCCCGCCGTAAATGTTGACCCCGAAAAAGCCGGTGCCGACACGAGAGTAGCTGACAAAGATGCCGGAGCCTGTGTTGCATACTTCGCCGCCGTACATGTTGAATATCGCAGCGTTGTCTTTTTGGTCGCCTGCGTTGTTGTATAGCATGACCGCGCCGTCGCTGTTCACGCTGCCGCTGACCTTGCCGCCGTACAGATTCAGGGTCGCTGTGCCTTTATAATCTGGGTCTATTTTAATGAGGCTATTAGACTCTGAAGTGTTCGTGATCTTGCCGCCGCTGTCTTTACAGTCGCAGATGTTCAGCACGCCGCCGCCCTCTACAGTGATCACATTGTTTGCGCCCTTCAGCGTCTTCCCGTTCAGGCAGAGATAAAGCTTATGTCCGTTTTTCACCTCAAGGGTATCGGTCAGTGTCGTCTCGCCCGTCAGATAGACGTAGGCGGTTTTGGTGGTCTCATCATACTGAATGGCGCTCGTCCCGTCCCACGCCGTCCATGTCACATTGCCGCAAGTCTCCGTATGGTCACCAATGTCCTTATGCGTCTTTCCGCAGATGGGGTGATCGGTATGTTCCGCCGCGCTGGCGCCCACGCACAGCACGCATGCCGCCGCGCACAGGCACAGCGCCGTGCCCAACAGTCGTTTCCAAATTCTCATGATCGTATCTCCTCTCCAAGGCTCATTCAGCCTTCGGGGGCCCCGAAGGCTGTGGTGCGGGTCCGCACCACAATGTTTTTTGTCCGCCCGCCGAGCTTGACAGCGGCGCGGGATCGTTTATAATGATAATATAACCCGTCCACCCCTGAACGAAGCAAGCGTTTTTTTAGGAGATTTTGCTATGGAAAAGGATACGAGACCTCTCTTTCAGATCACCGAGGCGGCTCACGCCTGCGGTCTTTCCCGCAGTACGCTGCTGCGCATGGAGGAAAAGGGCCTGCTGGCTCCCGCCTACATCGCGCCAGAGAGCGGGCGGCGGTATTACGACAACCACAATGTGGCGCGCATCATGCAGATCGAGAAGCTCAAGGCCATGGGCCTCGGCACGGAGGAGATCGCCGGCTACTTTGCCAGCGGCGGCGAGGTGACGGAGCTGCTGGCCATGCTGGAGGAACGGCTCCGGGAGCTTTCCCGGGGGGTGGAGGAGCTGCGCCTGCGGGCCGGGGGGAGCGGCGGGCTTTCCATCCAGCTGATGACCCTGCCCGCCGTGACCTGCTGTACGCGCCGCTGCGAGGGGCACACCATCGCGGAGAAATACAATGCCATGTACGATTTTTACGGTCAGTGCGTCCGTCGGGGCTATCGGCTCTCCGACGAGCCGATGTTCACCATCTCGGAGCGGCGGGACTATCTGGACGGCTATATCGGCGACGCGCCGTACCCCTATCAGGTGTGCGTTCCCGTGCGGACGGAGAGCGCACCCGCGGAGGCGGTGACGCTGCCGGAGTGCCGCGCGCTGTCGGTGCTTTACTACGGCGATTACAGCGGCGTGGATGAAGCGTTTCTGGTGCTGGGCCGGGAAGTCAGAGAGCGGGGGTTGAAGCCTGCGGGGTTCGTGCGGGTGCTGGGCATCGTGGCCCCCTACTCAGGCCGGGAGATCGAGACACAGCGGTATTGCTCCCGCATCGTCCTGCCGGTGGAGGAATAAGACGTTGGCGGTTCAACCGTTTTTTCGTTGGAATGCCGTGCCCAAATAAAACTGTATTTTGCGCCGCTGGAATCAATGAAGAACCTGTCAGACCGAGAAAACGGCAAGTTAGCCGCTTTGACAAGCGGCCGCCCAGCGTTTCAGCAGCACGTAAAGCGTGCTGAGGGTAGTGATACCACCCCTCGCCTCGCACACACGGAAAGGCCCTGAGCGCAGGGCATACAAGCCGCAATTTCGACAGAAACGGAAAAGATCACGCAGCCCAGCGGGGCCGCGACGCCTTGGGACAGCGACGCGCATAAGCGCATCGCTGTCCCGAGGCTCTCTGCGTTCTTTGAGAGCACCCCCGACCAAGACCCAAAAGCGGCAAAGTACGCCGTTCTGATACCCGGCCCGGGGATGTTTGTGAACGTGCGGAACGCTCCGAGGGTAGTGATACCACCCCCACCCAAAACGCCCCCTGTTTCGTCGTGTGAGCCGCTGTGTGCGATCTTTCTCCGAAAGCCGAGGGTGTACCCGCTTTCGCCTGTGAAAGCGAACGTGAGCCATTTGTGCGAAAAGTTGAAAAGTGGGATGAAAAGCGGTTGGGGCCAGCGTTGTGACGGTAACTTTTTGGCGATATTTGCGGAAACGGTTTTGAGCGTAAAACCGAACTTTACAGGAAGGTTTTTCGAGCGGTGAGGGCCGTTCGATTTTAGCACAAGATAAAGGGCCGCAGTCGCAAGCGCCCACGGCCCGGCCACAAAGCCCCGCAGTGCGGGGCTTTTCACGCTTTCCAAACCGCAGTCTAAGGTGCACCTTGAGAGGCACTTTCGCAGTCATAGGTGAACGTGAGGGACGGAAAAGGCCCGTGGCGGCGGACTTTTCAAGGTGGCCGTTTCACAGGCGGTTGAGAAATTCGCCGTTTTCAACCACTCGAAAAAGTGCTCTTTGAGCAGCGGCGATTTTCGGAGGAAAACGGGTATATTTTGCGCCGCTGTAGTCAATAAAAAGGGTTTCTCATCCGTTCGAAAATCGCACCGCTGAAACCAAAGAGAACGCCCCCGGTAATGCAGAATTTGCGTTGCTAAAACCAAAGAGGACGCCTCCGGCAGCGCAGAAATTGCGCCGCAATAGGCAAAGAAAAGAGCGATGCAAAGTAGATGATAACTTTTTGATAACAGTTCCGCTTTCCGGTAGCTTTCCTCTGCTGTTTACGGTATTGTTCGTTGGCAAAGGAGGCTGATTTTATGCCAAAACGACGAGCAAACGGCGAGGGCAACATCCGAAAACGCAAGGATGGTCGTTGGGAGGGCCGGTACACGGTTGGCCGAGATCCAGAAACCGGCAAAGCCATCATCAAGAATGTTCTCGGCAAGACGCAGGCTGAGGTAAAGGAGAAGTTGAAGAAAGCCATTGAGGAAAACGTGGGAATCGACTACGGACGGGCCAAGACCTACACCGTGGGAAGTTGGCTGGAAGCGTGGATGGAGAACTACGCAAAAGTAAAACTCAGACCGTCCACCTTCAAAACCAGCCAAGGCTTTCTCAAGAACCACATCAAACCGCAGATCGGCGGCATCCCGTTGGCAGATCTCACTTCTCTGGACTTACAGCGGTTCTACAAGCACCTGCTGGACGGCGGGCGGGTTGACCGCATCGAAGCCAAGAAAAAGCCGAAAGGTTTGGCGCCCAAGACGGTGCGAAATATCCACCAGATGATCGGCTCGGCGTACAACCTCGCCATCGAGCAGCACCTCGTCACGAAAAATCCCACGCAGGGCTGCGCTTTGCCAAAAGTCGAACACAAGGAGATGCGGACGCTGACCTCGGATCAGCTCAGCGCCTTCTTCCGCGAGGCCAGGGACAGCGGCGTGTACGAGCTCTACTACCTCGACCTCGCCACCGGACTTCGGCGGGGCGAACTGCTGGGGCTAAAGTGGACGGATGTCGACCTCGACCGTGGCGTGCTGAAAATCCAGCGGGCCATTTCCCGGCAAAACGGCAAAGTGGTCGAGGCACCGTTGAAAACGAAAAACGCCTACCGCACACTGCCGCTGTCGGCAGACGCAATAGACGTACTAAAAATGCAAAAGTGCAAGATCGGAAACAGCGAATGGGTATTCCCATCGCCCACCGGAGGCCCCATGTCACCGGACAGCG